>BNJU01001025.1_pt1 | contig 94522 bp, 138 predicted proteins | sample 8539281 | NCBI WGS metagenome assembly BNJU01 (sample SAMD00202456, study PRJDB9452) | human saliva metagenome | isolation source: human saliva | place: Japan
GTCACTGCCAAACACTTATTTTGAAGCCCTGATGATTTATTCGTCAGGGCTTCTCCTTTTATACGTGCTTTTTGCCCTATCTAACATGGACAGGTTGATGAAGAAGGTCATGACGGTTTGATTCTTCGGATGGGAATTTGTTTCGGCGTTGTGGCCAATGTGTTGCCAGGTATTTGTTTTTATTTATGATTCGGCATTATCTTGCAATTTTGGCCGGATAATTAGGTGTGATTTGGCGTTTGATTTAAGAAAAGGAGCAAGTATGAAAAAGGCTTTGTTTGGTTTGTTGTCTTATGCGGTTACGGCTTTGGCTTTGGCGGCTGTCAATATCAATACGGCCACGGTTGAGGAGTTGAAGGCTTTGCCCGGAATCGGTCCGGCAAAGGCTCAGGCCATTGTGGATTATCGCAAGGAAAACAGCCATTTCAAATCGGTGGAGGATTTGAAGAAGGTGAAGGGTATCGGTGAGGGTATCTTCGGTAAGTTGAAGGATGAGGCAACGGTCGGTACTGCTGCGCCGGCTAAAACGGCCAAACCCGCAGCCGCCAAGCCTGCCGCCCAACCCGCAGCAGGGAAAAAAATACGGCTAAGTAGGGATGGCCGATTCACTTCGGAAGAAAGGCCGCGCTCTTGTAAAAAAGGGGGCGGCCTTTGGCTTTTACGGTAGGGTATCTCGGGTGCTGTTGCTCGGATGCGATGCGGGCTGGTTGGGGATAAGGCGGTTAGGCGTGGGCCTGTAGGAAGGAGCAATATATGATGAGGCCGTCTGAAAGCTTGACATGGCTTTCCAGACGGCGTTTGTCGCTATATCAATCAACGATGTTCAACATTCAATCAATAGAAGCCTTCGCGCTCTTCGCGGGTGGAAATGTAGATGTTTTTTTCACCCGTGTGTAGGCGGCGAGCATCATTTTGTGGGTTTCGCGGCCGATGCTGCAAGTTTTGCTTCTAGCACAGTGTGCTCTGGTTTATCTGCTTCACGATAATAGACAGCAAGGTGGCTGTTTGCGTATTAGGGACGGCAACGTGTGTAAATCTTACTGTTTCGCTTTCACAACTGTAGAAACCAGTAGCATTGTTTACAGTATTTTCAGGAGAATACTGAAACATGAACATGCACAAAACACCGACTCACCCCGCACCACCGCCAAGCCATTTGGACTAGCATACCACGGGAGAAGGAAAGTGTCACCTCCCTGGCCCGCCGTTACCAAGTCAGCCGCGTCACCATCTATCGCGCACTTAAAGCCACAAGGGGCAGGCTGCTCAAACCCCAAACCAGCACCAACAACCGTTTCAAACAGGCAAAGTACGGAATGAAACGTCTGGCCAAGGTAGAAACGCAGCATTCAGGAAAAAACTCAAAAAGCAGGCCAAACGCTACAACAAGTCCTATCCCGGCGAAATGGTGCACGTCGATACCAAACAACTGCCGCTGCTCAAAGGGCAGAAAGCCACCGACAAACGAGATTACCTGTTTGTCGCCATTGATGATTTCTCAAGAGAACTGTACGCCGCCATCCTGCCGGACAAAAACCGCAGACAGTGCGGCCAAGTTCTCTAACGGAACAAGTCATCGAACCCTGCCCCTATTTGATCGAGTGCGTGTATTCGGACAACGGCAGCGAATATAAAGGCGGGGCAGTCATGCTTTCGGCACTGCCTGTTACGAAAACGGCATCAATCAAAAGTTAACCGTCCTGCCCGTCCGCAGACCAACGGCAAAGCCGAGAGGGTTATTCGGACGATTATAGGGAAATGTGGCACGAGAAAGCAGAGTTTTTGACAGTCCGGAACACCGGCAAAAGGAGCTGTGCCGATTTGTGAACTTTTTCATAACACCGTGAAGCCGCATGGCAGTCTGGGACGGCGATACGCCGTTTGAGGTCTTTGCAGGCTTATTTTTTCTCAACCTGTAGTGTAAACAACGCGACGATTTCCTGACACATAAACATAATGCGAGATTTTTCTCTGGCGCAACGTGATCCTGCTTTTAACTTTACGATAGTCTCGCTAAAACAGTTTTTATCCGCTTCTACTTTGCTGTTAAACATTTCAAATGTGAGCTGCTGTGAAAATATAAGCAGACGTAGTTGGTGTAAGTAATTGTCTGCGGTATTTGTTAACACTGACTAATTGACTGTCGTTCTGGCATGTAATGCTTGCAATGAGATAATTTGATGGGCTTATTTTTACTTATACTGACTTAGGCAGCTCCTTCTCATAAGTTGGTTCTGAATTGAAAATTCACTGGTTATCTAGGGAGTCCCTAGATTGTTGATTCAAATGCTAAATTATTTGTAGTTAGGGAGAGTTTACATTTCCTGTTTTTCAATTACAAGTAGATAATTATATTTTATTGCCCAATCATGGTTTGTTCTTTCAAATTCAGCATAATTAAAACCTTAAATCAGTTCACATTCTATATCATCTGTCCAAATAGTAATACTATTTCCATTATTATCACTGAATATGGTCGCATTTTTATCCCAAAACTTTGGTATAAGGTTGCTTTATTTGTAATAGATGATAATACTTCATTATTAATGAAGTACTTTTCAAACTTCGATATGCTGAAGCGGCCTGCGAAAAACTGCGCTGATTCTTGAGAAAACCCATTTTGTTTTTGTTGCATTATCTGCAATCTTTTTCACTTTTAGCGATGCCAGCCTCACTTTTTATTTCTACCAGTTGCAGATGGTCAAACTATGTTTTTCTTTTCGGTTTCTCAAATGCGACATCGTCGTCGCATTTCGGGTAAATTGTTTTTAAATCGGACGCTGGCGTCCATTTTGAATACCAGACATTGCTGGCGCAGGCGTGTATCTCTTTCTGCTGCGCCGTCAGCCTTTCCTGCTGCTGCCGGAAGCGTTCCGCAATCTGCAGCGTCCGCACGCTGTGAGCATAGTTGCCGTTGTCCAGCCCGTACCGCCAAAACGACTGCGTTCAATCAACGCTCTTCATTGTAGCACCTCGCTGTTACCCCATTGCTCCAGTACCATCACGCTGTGCGCGGCTTGGTAGTTTTGCGACGCAACCGCATCCCATTACTTCAACTTCATTGCTCATTTGTATTTCTCCGAAAAGTAACGACGTCGTTACTTTTCAAAAATCTTTTATCCAAATGTGCTGACGTCGGCACATTTCCAATCCGTTCAAAAAGACTGCCTGTTTTAGGGACTTCCGCCAACCGTCGCTCCAAAGTTTCCGATGTCGGAAACTTTCAAAATCCGTTAATATATCTGCACGGTTTTGCACTGCAACCGCATCCATCACTTCGATTTCGTTGCTTATTTTGTTTTTCTCCAAAAGTCCCGACGTCGGGACTTTCAAAATCTTTATCTAAAAGTTGCGACGTCGCAACTTTTCAAGTCGTTAATCTACATTCACTCGGTTTGCCGATTTTCGGCAATCTTGCTTTGCAGCCGTTCGCTGCTGCCGGAACCGATCGGCAATCAGGTCTTCCAAATCCCGGCTCACCGAAGCGGGTGGAATACCCAGGCCGTCTGAAATCTCTTTGTTGCTGATGCCGATAATTGGATGCCCTCCAATGCCTTGAAGACCTTCAACACCGGCAGCCCTCTTTACTCGTCGCCATCCTCATCCTCCTTATTTCAGTCCCAGTTTCTTGGCAATTTATGCACTTTTAACGCGCTTTAATGGGTTTACATTATACGCTGGTGGTCTAATCCAATTTATTTGAAAGTAATGGAGTTTAAACATGAACGATACAAGCAGGATTTTGAGAGCCAAAGCAGCAGCGAAAGATTGGGTATATCTACCGCGACATTTTTCTGAATAAAAGGCAAACCCTAAAAAGCCGCCATTACCACCCTGATTTTTCCCCAGCCGTCAAGGTATCAGCCAACGTTACAGGTTGGATTGAGAGTGAAATCACAGCATCATCGAAAATGCGCCACCGAACGAAAAGTCACGGGAATAATAATAGATGGTATTCAAGCCGCTATCAGGCGGCGAGGCATTGAGCATTGAAACAGAGGGCTAGACATGGATAAAGAACAACAACCAGCGGTGATGAAATTTTAAGCACGATTTCGACAAATGCGCCGAAGTATTGAAGAATTTGGGCATAAATTCAGCCCATGCGCACCGCGCCGCTAGTGCCGTTGCCGACCATATTTCTTTTTGAGTTCGGTGGACAGCTTGTCTATTTCAAGCAGTGCAAAAAGAAGATATTGAAGAGAGAAACTGACCATTATCGAAGAATACAAAAGCGGCTTGATAACCGTGAGAAATTTCCCGCAAATACGGAATTTTCATGCAGTCGGTTTATCAGATTTTGAGAAAGGCAAAAAATGAATCTTGAAATCAAGCGTTTTCAAATTTCAAAAGTCGGAACGCATACCGATTCACGCGGCGCGAAACACTTTTTCAGTAGCGAGCTGCAAGCCGTAGCTGACGAGTACAACCGCCGAAAAAGCGCAAGGCAAAAGCGCGCCCCTGTTCATCGGGCATCCGTCCATGTTGAAAAACCCCGCCAAAGCCTTTGGGCTTTGGTTACTGAATTGACCTTTTTCAGACGGCAAACTATACGCGGAAGCGTATTCAACCGACGAACTGACCGACCTAATACGACGCGGCGTTTATAGCACTGTTCGGCAGGGTTTTCGACTTATTGAAGCGGCGGCTTGAAACTGAATCACGTTGCCTTTCTCAACAATCGAGGCCGTGAAAGGCATGGACGCACCTGAATTTGACGCAGGGTAGGCGGGATACATCACATTTGAAACCGAAATATGCCAGTTTTCCGCGTCTGAATATCCGGGCGAAGCGCACCGACTGGACGTAGCGCGCGAGCCTATATGCAGGAACACCCGCAAAGCCGACTATGTAGCCGCCGTAAGAGCCTGTTTACACCTGACGAACTACCGATAAAGGACAATGAAATGACTGTAATTGATACCGCAAAAATCTGCCGTAAATGCTTTTTAAAAGCGCAAGCCGACAAAATTCAAACAGAGCGCGAAAGCTACTGCCGCCGAAATCGGCAAAACTGAAAGCAGAAATCAAGCGTTTGCGCAATATACCTGTTTCCCGCGCTGATTTTTAGTTTGATTTTAAAAAGATCACATCAGGCGCACTCGGAGCAGAACGCAAGCCGCCTTGCTTCCGCCCCCTTGAGCTGAATCGAAAACCCAATTCAGACGGCAACGGCTTGGAATTTGACCGTTACAAACGCCGCCCGTTGGAATCGCTTGAATCCAATATTCATTCAGGCTGGTTTTTCAGGCATGAAAACCGATTATGACTTTCTGTCTTACAGCCAACCAGAAAACCGGAGCGGGCGGCATCCGCAGCCTGCTTGCTTCCTGTTTCCGATATTATTCACGACCGAATTATGCGGACGGTAGAAGAAGAAATCGGCGAAAAATGGGGCAATGACGATTTGCCGAGCGTATCGAACGTCGCGAAAAATCATTGATATGCAAAAATGAATCAAAGATTTAGAGGAAAATTGCCGAATTGACGCGGCAATCAAAAGAATTTCGGTACGCAAACGGCTTGACAGGCGAAAAAGCAGGATCAATGCGCCTGTCGTCTTCAATAGGACGGACAGCCGTAGGAAGCTGAAACCACGGGCAAATAAGCCGCCAAAAGAGTATCAGAGCTACCTGATAGCCTGAATACCCCAAGCGGCATTTTCTTATCTTGCATTCCTCTGTTTTACCTTTTCTCAATGGCAGGCAGGCAAGAGGGCTTATGCTCACGCTGGTGCGTAGTGCCAGTTTCCTACCTTTTGCCTTGCCCGCCGCCCCACCGTGTAGGAACGGAAAGGCGGTATGTAACCACACAGAAAGGTAACATACATGCATTCAGCCATCACAAAAGCCATCATGCCGAATTCACCAACTCAGAAATCCCGCAATCATTCTCTTTTCACGGCGAACAGGATATTTATATCCTGAACGAACCGCCCTACCGTCAAATCGAGCGCGTAGCCGATATGCTGGCAGCAAATGGCGACCTACTCACGCGGTAGCGACAAGCGCGAAGAGCAGCTATTCAATACTTTGTCTTTTGCTTCTGAGCTCGAAAATCCATTCTCGGAACTGTGATTTATAGTCAATTAAAACAAAATAGCACAATACTCAACTTTGAAGGTCAAACCATGGCATACTCTGCGGACTTAAGAAACAAAGCTTTAAACTATTACGAACAATGCAAAAACATCAGCCAAAACCCGCAGCAACGTTTAACTTGTCAAGAAACACGCTTTACCTGTGGATTCGCCTTCAAAAACAAACAGGCAGCCTAAAACATCGTTACCGGTCTAAATGCCGTCAAATTGGATAGGCAAAAACCGGCCCAATATGTTGGGCAACACCGATCGCCTATCTGCATGAAATCGCCAAACATTTTTGATTGTACGCCAGCCGCCGTTGCTGGTGCACTCAAACGAGATAGGGATAACGCGCAAAAAGACCACCACTTACAAAGAACAAGACCCAGGGCCAAAGTAACGCATTGGTTTGACACAGCTGGCCCTGAATTTTCCCGACTACCAACGTGTTTATTTTGGATGAAACAGATTTGACCGCTACCTGTTCCGTCCCCTATGCCCGCAGCCCGAAAGGGCAAATAGTGAAAGCGCAGATAAGTGGAAAAAGATACCGACGCTTATCTCTGGTGTCCGCACAAGTCGGCAACCGGCTGATTGCTCCGATGGTTTATCAAAATACGATGACCGGAGTCTTTTTGAAGCGTGGTTTCAGTAATGCCTACTGCCCGCATTGACTCAAAAATCGGTGATTATTTTAGATAATGCGCGATTTCACCGTATGGGCGTCTTACGGGAAATGGCGGAAAAATGGGGACATAAGGTAGTGCCTCTTGCACCTTTATTCACCTGGAGCTCAACCGATTGAGAAGGTGTGGGCGAATATTAAGCGGTATCTCATGAACCGTATTGTCTGATTACGCCCGATTTGACGATGCGCTACTGTCCTATTTTAATTTTAATTGACTATAAAAATTATTATCAGGATTAGAAAGTTAATTTTTAAAAAGTTTATTCGTTCCTTCTTACAAGATGCTGTGCTACAAAAATATTATTTTTGGGGCTGACGTAGATCAGCTTTAAATTCCACACTAATCCCAGCAGTGTTTGGAGCTACTGAGACGGTGCGCTGAAGTTAAACTGAAATTCGCATTCTTTCAAGAACAGTGGGAAAGATTTGCAGTCGACTCCGTTGTATTTGCGCAAGACATATTTTTGCCTGATTTTAAAAAGTTTTTCAGTACCGTTGATATGGTTTGTTGGTTGGTAAATTGCTTACTATGATTTATCCGCGATGATGAAATCCACTGATATTCAACGCGGCAAAACTACTCAAGCTATCCGTATATGCTATGTTGTTAGGCATAATTTCTTGCGATAACAGGAAATAGGTTTTCTTTTTAGCATTGTTCCTTATGATCAAATAAATCTTATCATCCTCTTTGATGGGTGCGTCTATTTTCAGATAACCTTTCACCATCTATCCGTAAATTTTTTCCCTCACATCAACCAACGCCGCCAACGCCGAAGCGGCATTTACCGTTTCGGGCAGGTCGGCAGCTTTAAACGCTGTTTCCACTTCCGCCATCAGTCGTTCCGCCTTTTCCAGCAGGCCTTCGTGGGAGGATTCGCCGCGTTTGATGGCGAGCAGTTCGTCGCGGTTGTGTGGCGGCGCGGGCGGATTTCGCCGTGGCGGGCGATGTCTAGGGCGGTTTCGAGCAGGCGGAAGGTGTGCATCATGTTTTTGGCGTCGTAGCCCTGTCCGTGTGCCTGCGTGCCTTGGTAGCGCGTTTCGTTGCGTTCCGCCAGCCATTGCTGATGAGGGAGGCGTATTCGCGGCAGTAGCTGCTGTATCCGTCTTGGTTGAAGGAAGGTAGGCAAGCGGGGTTTCACCTTCGGGAACAGAGCTGAGGAGGTTGGTGGCTTCGCTTGAGCGCGACGCCGTGGTAGCCGCGCGTGCCGTCAGGGGTCGTAAACAGGGGCGTAGATGTTCGCGGGCGTGGGCGATTTAAACTGAAGCCGACCGCCGCTGCTCCATTCCACGTTGCGAAAGCCAGTGCCGCAGCGGCACGGTTTGCGCGCCTTTCTACGATGTGGCAGAAATCGAGCACGCTTTTCTTTTCAGACGGCATCGGATTGCGAGTTCTTGTTCAGCCCGCGTGCTGATTTGTCCGTAGGCGTATCCGGCGAAACTCTGACGGCAGGCTTTGGATACAAAACCATCTGGTTTTGAACGCGTCCATCAGCGGCGAGCGGTAGCGCACGCAGTCAGGCGGCGAGGCGAGCAGTTCCAGCGTGTTCGGGTTGCTTTTGCAGCAAAAGCTCGATAAACCGCCCCAGTTCGTAATAAACGATGTCGTTGGTTTCGTTGCTGATTTGCGGGACGTATTCCATGCCGTAAAAGACTATGGATTTGGGCAGGTAAAACACGCCTTTGATGTCGGTATCGGATTCAGGCGTCGCTAAAACCGTGAAGCGCGGCTGCCGGAAACGGCTTCGGAGCAGAATGCAGGTTTTTGTGTGCAAAAGTCTTCGATGGTGAGCATTTTCGACGACCTTTTGTGAGGTGGGCACTGACAGCAACTGCACTTTTCAGGCTGCCTTTAGTGTGTGTCGGTTTGTGAATCCAATTTACGGCTGCTGTTGGTTGGAATTATCAATCGAAGGAAATCAAGATTTTTATCCCCATTCAAGATAAATTTTTCTTTTTCCAGAAATCGGTGTGAGACAGAACGCCAAGTTTAACCATAGCCAAATAAATAGCCTGCAACATATCTTCACCGGTTTGCCCTCATCCCAATAATCATGTGCGTATTTATATTGGGCAAAATATACGCTGTCGCTCGAGGGGAGATACAGTAATTTAACAGGCTCGCTATTTTCTTTGATGTAATTCTCTATCCTGCTGATTTTATGCATAAATTTATCATTTACCGCCGCCAAAGTTTCGCGGAACAATTCATTCAGCGGCGCGCTGTCGGCAGTTTGAGGCGGCAGAGGGCGGATAAATTCGGAAACTTCGTTATATAAATCAACGGTCAGTCGTTGCACTCGGGCGACAGCGTATGCAGGTAACTTTCATCCTGTTCCGCCTTGATGCTACCAAATCGGTAATTTAGGCGGCGCAGTCCGTCTCGCCATTCGCTCATCAGTTCCGCCAGCGTCATCGGCGGATGCCGCCTTGTTTGACTGCCCACCGTGCTGCGAGCAGCGGACGCAGCATCGAAACCATCAGTTTGACGGGTGCGCCGAAATCCATATTTCTCAGCGTTGCCCTGCAATGCCGCGATAATGCGTGCAGCAGCGCGGCGGCTTGGACGTATTGCGGCGCAAGCTCGTTCAGACGACCTGTGAAATTATCGTCCCGCGCATAAACCATCGGCGAACGCAGCCGCTGTTGCGGCATTGCTTTTCCGCAGCAGGCGCAACGCTTTGCGGATGTCCCAGCCGCCGACGTCAAACCATTGCTCGATAAATTCAAAAGGTGTCTCTCGCTTCGTCGATTTGCAGATATATATGGCTGCGAGCGGATAAATGGCACGCACGTCGTAATCCCTGCTGTCAGGCGAGGCAAAGCCCCATGCGCGGCTGCAGCTGCCTCACCGCCAGCAGGAAATACAGCGGCTCGGTATGGGCGATGTGGGTGAGTTTTTCTTGAATCGTTTGTTTCATGATGTTTTCTTTTAATAGAGGTCGTCTGAAAACTCCTAAAAACAGGTTTCAGACGACCTTTGCTTTTGATGGATGACGGGTTCGCCACGAATCAGTACTTTCAATCTGAATTCCGCTGCGCGCGCGTGGGCGGTCGAGACTCGCCGTGTGCCAACACGCTGGCGGTTTTTGCCCAGCTTCTGCGCGCCTTGTTCGGAGACTTGGATCAGGCTGAGCGTTTTTGAAGTCATAGTGCCCCAGCGGCGAGGAGAAGCGGGCGGTGCGGCCGATGGGCAGGACGTGGTTGGGCCGGCGCGGTAGTCGCCGAGGCTTTCGCTGGTGAAGATCGCATGAAATACCGCGCCGGCGTGGCGGATCGCCCATTCCTGCGGGTTTTCTACCGACAATTCCAGTGTTCGGGAGAAATGTAGTGGCGACTCGCAGGCTCTCGTTCAAGTCTCTTGGCGAGTCATCATCGCGCCCCTGTTGCCGGAGCGAGGCTTCGATGATGTCGCTGGCGGGCATGGTTTTCGATGAGGCGGTTCGCGGCGGCTTGAACTTCGTCGAGGTAGGGCTGCGACGTGCCGATGAGGATGGCTGAGCGATCGTCGTGTTCGGCGGCTGAACAAATCCATCGCCACCCAATCGGCGGGCGTGGTGCCGTCGGCGATGACGAGGATTTCAGACGGCCCGCCATCATGTCGATACCGACCACGCCGAACACGCGGCGTTTGGCGGCGGCGACGAAGGCGTTGCCCGGGCCGGCGATTTTATCGACTTGCGGGTACGGACTCGGTGCCGCAGGCGAGGGCGGCAATCCCGCCTGCGCGCCGCCGACGGTGAAGACTTTGGTAACGCCCGCGACGAAGGCGGCGGCGAGTGCGATGTCGTTGCGTTCGCCTTTGGGATGGGGACGACCGCGATGATTTCTTCACGCCTGCGACATGGGCGGCATGGCGTTCATGATGACGGATCTCGGATACGCCGCTTTGCCGCCAGACGTAAAATGCCGACGCAGTCGAGCGGTGTAATCTGTTGTCCCAACAGCGTGCCGTCTTCGTCCTCATACTTCCACGATTCCATTTTGGCGTTGGTGGAGCAGCTTTCAACGCGCGCAGCGGCGGTTTTCAAAGGCGGTTTGAATTTTCGCTGCAAACGCTCGAGACGCTGCCTGCAAGTCGTCTTGGGTGAGAATGAGGTCGGCTATGGTTTGGGCGGACGTGCCGTCGAAACGGTTGGTGATTCGATGACGCCGCATCGCCGCGCTTTTGCACGTCGGCGCAGATGTCGGCGACGATGCGGTCGATTTCAGATTCTGCGCGGTCTCAAAAAGCGCAGGGCTTTGAGTTCGGCTTGGAAAGAGGGGATTGGGTGGTCAGTTTTTCGCTGGCGTCAGTGGCGTGGTTGATGAGGTTGCGGACTGATTTTACGCTTTTGTGCACGAAGACGGTTATGGGATTATGTGCAGAATGATCGAGGCCGTCTGAAAAATGGTTTTCAGACGGCCTGAGGGACAGGCGGTTTATTGTCCGCCGTTGGTAGCTTTTTGACTTCGGTGTTGAAGCCGATTTTTGATTTTGGCCTTTGGCAATGTCGATGGCTTGGATGACGGTGCCGTAATCAACGTCTTTGAGTGGCATCCACAGCCAGGATTACATCCGAGTTTTTGGTGACGGCGGCGGAAAATCGCCGCCAGCTGCTCTTTCGGTGTAGGGTCGTACCCCGGTCGATGAAAGTATTGCCCTTGTCGTCCACAGACAGCCACATCGGTTCTTTCGGTTTCGCTCTCTTCGCCCTTCACGGTTTCTGCGGCGGTCGGCAGCTGATTTCGGATGGAGTGGGTCAGTACGGGCATGGTAATCATGAATACGATCAGTAAAAACCAGCATCACATCTACCAGCGGTGTTACGTTGATGTCGCTTACGGGCGAGTCTCGCCGCCGTCGTGCATGGAGAAAGCGACATGGTTTACTCTTGTCTTTTTGTTCAATATTTGAACGTGCAGGGTCGTGGCCGAAAGCATGCAAATCTTGTTGCAGGGTTTTATTGCCGCGCACCAAGAAATGTAGCTCAAAACGGCGGGAATGGCGGCGAACAGGCCGAATGCCGTGGCAACCAGTGCTTCGCCGATCGGGCCGGCAACGGCGGCGATGCTGACCTGACCGCTTTGTCCGATATTGACTAAGGCGTGATAGATGCCCCATACTGTGCCGAACAGGCCGATAAACGGCGCACTGGAACCGATGGAGGCCAGTGCGGTCAGGCCGCCTTCGAAGCCGCGCATAATCTGTCCTTGGTTGTGATGGATCTGATGCAGCAGATATTGGCTGAAGGGTACGCCGGAAGCCAAATCGGTATCTTGGTTTCGATGGAAGAATTCGTCTGCTTTGACTGCGTCCAATAACATATTGCTCATTGGTGCATCTTCGCTTTTCGTGGGCAATGCGGATGGCATCTTCCCAAGATTTCGCGCCCCAAATCCGGTCTTTGACACGGGCGTTGGCTTTTTGGCCCTGCGGAGTTTGATGGTGCGGACGATCATCACCGTCCGCCAAGTGGCTGAGCTCATGATGACGAGGATGAGGAAGGCGGCGATGAGGACGGGTCGCCTTGTTTTGAAAACGTAATAAATCCATGTTTTGCTGCTTTTCGTTTATGGTTGATTAAAATTTTCTGTTTTAGGCCGTTTCACGACGGCCTGAACGGTATGTTGCACTTTTACAGGAAGCTTGAAAGTGATTCTGCACCCTGAAGCGCACCCATTTTGCCGCCTGTACTGTAATGACCGGCGCGGGCACCTGTCTGTGCCCGCCCTGTCGAGGCGGAAATAGCCGCTGCTTTTGGTTACTTTAACTTCCGGTTACCTTGCCGCTCGGGTCGACAAGTAAATCCATAACTACCGTGCCTTCTTCCTCATTTTCGATAGATTGGGGCGGGCAGGCCGGTACGCCGAGGTTGCCGCCGGCTTTTTACGATGGCATTGCCTGCGCTGCTGCCTGCACCGCCGCCGTCTCCATGACCGCTACGCTACCGCTACCGGAACCGCTGCCGGGCCTGTACCGTGTGCTTCTCCCGAACCTTTGCTGCCGCCTGATCCGCCGCCGCTGCCCGTGCTGCCGGGTTTGCCGTGTGCTTTTGGGGATCTGTTCCTTGCCTCACCAGTACCTGTTCTCCCAGGGCGGTGTATGCCGGCTGTTTTGGAGGAGGCGGCGCGGTTTGGGCCGGAGGAAGCGGTTTGGGTTCCGGCTAGTTCGGGCTTGATTCCCGGTTTTGGCTCGGGGTTTCGGTTCTTCTTTGGCTATGCGGATGTCGGCCTTTTTCGGTTTTGGTAACCACAGGCTTGATTTTTGGTTTTTCCGCTTTTTAACCACGGGTTTGGGCTGATCCGGTTTGGGCGGTTCGACCGGTTTGGGCGGTCTGGGCCGTGCCTGCTGCTGTTTCAGCTCGGGCGCGGGAGCGGCTTCGGGTCTCGCCGCCTCCGCCGCCTACGGGCAGGCCAAGCTCGCCCAAATCGACAAATTCCATGTCTTGGATTGTCGGTGGTGAAGGAAAGGGATTTAAAACATCAGCAGTGCAAATAATGCAACGCATCAGGGTAACAAATCCCAATATGGAAAAAGGTAAGTAGGCGATCGTTTTTCATCAGGGCGGTATACTAATAAAAATTATTCCTGATTTCGCACAGTGTTTTTATGATTTACCCTGTTATGCCAGTTTATTTGTTAATTAGGCTTTTGGGTGTTGAAAATAGGTGTTTTCAGACGGCCTTGCGGTGTTTTTTGTTTGTTGTTTTTGCGTTGGCGGCGCATGCGTTTGCGCATCGCGCCGCCGGTAATGAGCGACCATGACGGCAGGAGGTTGAATTGCAGCAGGATGACGAGAGCAGGACGGTTTTGGCCAGTTAGGCAGGGCTTTGCCCGTCGAGAACGAGGGCGAGAGAAGATCTGGCGGTAGTCGCGGGAGATGAAGTAAATCATGACCAGCCACATCAGCCAGGTCAGCGTGGTCAGGACGAAATGGCGGATGAGGATGCGGCGGTTGCGGTAGCGGGGGCGTGTGATGATCATCAGCTGCCCCAAATCGCGAGGTTCGGCGGCGCTGGTCATGCGGCTGGTTCTCAGGTGAGTCGGTTTCAGCGAGTTTGATTTTTCAGACGGCCTGTTGTAATTCCTGTCGGGGCTGATCCATGTGCTGCACGGTTTTTATCGCGGAAAGACGGCGCGGCGGGGAAACCGTGCAGCAGGGGTGAGTCGTTCAGCAGCCAAAAGGCATGAAGTGCCAGATGCGGTGGAAAAAGTAGCGGTACAGCCCGGTTTCGTAGCGGTTGTCGATTATCATGCTGACGGAAAATTGCAGCAGGAACAGGCTGAAAGTGATGATGGTCAGCGCTCTACGGTGAGCGGATTGAATGAGCCGTCATTGATGCCCTGCCACAGTCCGAAGGGTATCATAATCAGCAGGGCAAAGGCCCAAAACAGGGTAATGAGGCATTCCAGATACAACGTACGGCCAGGCGGAGGTTTTTGCATTCTGAGCATCTGACGGAAATATTTGAGGACCGGTTTCCGCACCGCCTGCGCCCAGCGCAGCCGTTGCCGGTAGAGGCCGATCAGAGTTTTCGGGCATCAATACCCAGCAAAGGGCGCGGGTTCGTAGTCGACGCTGCAACCTGCGGTTTGCGCTTTCAGGTGATGTCTATGTTCGGTAATCGTATTTTCGCTCCAGCCGCCCAGCTCCAGCAGAGATGTCGCGGCGCAGGCGAAGGATGACGCCGGAGAGTGTGAACAACATGCCCGAAATACTTTTGGGAGCGTTTGATCAGGCCGATGATCGGCTGAATTCGACACTGCGAGTTTGCCGAGCAGGTGCTGCGGTTGCGTACGCGCGATTGCCGGTCAGCCCGCTGAGATTGGGTCTGTTTCCATGCTTTGTACGAGTATGACAATGCACCGTAGTCGAGGACGGAATCGCCGTCGATGCGAGACGATATATTTTCCTTTTGGGCATGGCGCAGGCCCGTGGTTGAGTGCAGCTTGCCGCTGTTGGTCTGATGAAGGACGCGGATGCGACTGTGCTGTTGTGTCCAGCTGCGGATGAGCGGCAGTGTGTCGTCCGTACTGCCGTCATCGATAAAAATCAGTTCGTAATCCGGATAGTCGAGATTGAGCAGGTGCGGGATGGAGGTTTGCAGGTTGCGGCTTCGTTGAAGCAGGGGATGAGGACGCTGACGGGCGGAGGTGTTTGTGCATGTGTCGTCGGCATCGCGGTTTTCCCAGATCAGGAAATACAGCAGGGCGGAGATGGTCCAATGAGCAGCCATGATGCCGGGGTAAAAGCAGCACGAAGAGGCCGAAAATAGTCAGTACCATTGCATAGGTCGGATGGGCAGAACGTGTTTCTGAGACGGTACCGTCAGGGCCGTCTGAAAACGGTTTTCAAAGCTTTTGACGAATCGGTTCAGGATTCATTGCGCTGCCGTCGATTTTGCAGCCGATGTTGTGGTCGCCCTCCTGCAGGCGTATGCGCTGACTTTGGTGCCTTGCATTTGATGACCATCGAACTGCCTTTGACTTTCAGGTCTTTAATCAGCACCACGGTGTCGCCGTCTTGCAAAACCGCGCCGTTGGCATCTTTGACATTTCAGAAAGCCTTCATCGGCGGCCGGTGTTTCGGTTTCGTTCCATTCGTGGGCGCATTCGGGGCGGACATATGTCCGCCGTCTTCGTAGAGTGTATTCCGATTGGCATCTGCGGGCAGGGGGTAACGACATGGTTTGCTTCCTGATTGTTTTTGATAAATGAAGACGGGATTATACAGGTGGTTTGCGAAAAGGCCCGAATTTGACAGCCCTTTGGTTTTTCGGGGCAGCTAGAGGCCGTCTGAAAACACGGATGAGGATGTCAGGGTGTAAGTATCCGGTATGCCATGGTTTGATATAGATGCAAAGCCATCTGGACATCGGTTATAGATGTTTCAGACGGCTTTTTCAGTTTTAGCCCACTTTTATCCCGGGCTGCGCGCCGGCATCGACATCGAGTGAGCTTCAGTTTGCCCTCGGCGGTGGCGGCGGAGAGGATCATGCTCGGATACGCCGAATTTTGCCATTTTGCGCGGGGGCGAAGTTGGCGACGGCGATGACCATGCGGCCGTTCAATTCGGCAGGGGATTGGGATAAGACGCGGCGATGCCGAGAAGATGATGCGTTTTTCAAGACCGAAAATCGAGGTCGAATTTTCAGAGTTTGGTGCTGCCTTCGACGGCTTCGCAGTTCAATACTTTGGCGACGCGCATGTCGATTTTCATGAAGTCGTCGAAGCTCGCCTGTTCGGCGACTTTTTCGTATTTATTTTCTTCGGCGGCAGGCGCGGGGGTCGTCTGAATGCTTTGTTTGTTGGCTTCGATTAAATCGTCCACTTGTTTTTGCTCCACTCGTTGCATTAAATGTTCGTATTTGTTGATGGCGTGTTCGCCCAAGGTTTCACGCGTGTTCGCCCAGGTAATCGCGTCCAGATTGAGGAAACTCGCGGCGTTGGCGGCGGTTTGCGGCAATACGGGGGCGAGGTAGGCGGTCAGCATGGTGAAGGCGTTGATGAGTTCGCTGCATACTTCGTGCAGGCGTTCGTCTTGACCTTCCTGTTTGGCGAGTTCCCACGGCTTGTTGGCATCGACGTATTCGTTCACGGCGTCCGCCAATGCCATGATGTCGCGCAGCGCGCGGGCGTATTCACGGTTTTCGTATTGCTCGGCGATGGTGTCGCTTTCGGCGGCGAGTTTTGCCAGCAATGCGCTGCCTGAAACGTCTTTCAGACGACCTTCAAAGCGTTTGGCGATGAAACCCTGACGCGCGGGCGGCGATGTTGACGTATTTGCCGACGAGGTCGCTGTTGACGCGGCTGATAAAGTCTTGCAGGTTCAAATCGATGTCTTCGATTTTGCTGTTGAGTTTGGCGGCGATGTAGTAGCGCATCCACTCGGGGTTCAGGCCTTGTTCCAGATAGGATTTGGCGGTGATGAAGGTGCCGCGCGATTTGGACATTTTTTGTCCGTCGACGGTCAAAAAGCCGTGTGCGTACACGCCGGTCGGGGCGCGGTGGCCGGAGAAATGCAGCATGGCGGGCCAGAACAGGGCGTGGAAATAGAGGATGTCTTTGCCGATGAAGTGGTACATCTCGGTTTGGCTGTCGGCTTTGAAGTATTCGTCGAAATCGATGCCGATGCGGTCGCACAGGTTTTTAAACGACGCCATGTAGCCGACGGGCGCGTCCAGCCAGACGTAGAAGTATTTGCCCGGCGCGTCGGGGATTTCAAAACCGAAATACGGCGCGTCGCGGGAAATGTCCCAGTCGGACAGGGTGGTTTCTTCGCCTTCGCCCAGCCATTCTTTCATTTTGTTGAGGGCTTCGGCTTGCAGATGGGGCTTGCCGTCGTGCGGGTTGTTGCCGGAAGTCCATGCTTTGAGGAAGTCGGCGCATTCGCCCAGTTTGAAGAAGAAGTGTTCGGATTCGCGCAATTCGGGTTTGGCACCGGAAACGGCGGAATACGGGTTAATCAGTTCGGTCGGGGAATAGGTCGTGCCGCAGACTTCGCAGTTGTCGCCGTATTGGTCTTGGGCGTGGCATTTGGGGCATTCGCCTTTGACGAAGCGGTCGGGCAGGAACATTTGTTTTTCGGGGTCGAAAAGCTGCTCGATGACGCGGCTCTCAATCTTGCCGTTGGCTTTCAGCGCGCGGTAGATGTCTTGGGAAAACTGTTTGTTTTCAGGGGAATGGGTGCTGTAATAATTGTCGTAGCCGATGAAAAAGCCGGTGAAGTCGGCGAGGTGTTCTTCGCGCACTTTGGCAATCATGTCTTCGGGCGCGATGCCTTGTTTTTGCGCGGCAAGCATCACGGGCGTGCCGTGGGTGTCGTCGGCGCAGCAGTAGTGGCACTCGTGGCCGCGCAGTTTTTGGAAGCGCACCCAAACGTCGGTTTGGATGTGTTCGACCATGTGGCCGAGGTGGATGCTGCCGTTGGCATAGGGCAGCGCGGAGGTAACGAGGATTTTGCGTGTCATGGTCATGTCGGTTATCGGTTAAACCACGTGCAAAATAAGGGGTATTATGCCACAAAGAGCGGCGGGCCAGTGAGGCCGTCTGAAAACGTTTTTCCGGCCGGAGTATGTTTTTCAGACGGCCTGATCTGGTCAGTGCATCAGTGAGTATGATGGCTACCAGGCTGCCGACGGTGCATGTAAACGACGGCGGCGGCTTTTTCCAGCAGGGAGATGACGGGTTCCATAATCGGATACAGCAGCCTGGTCATCAGCAGCGGAAAATGATCCAGGTGCCGTAGGGTTCGATTTTTCTGGTATTGCACCGACCATTTTGCAGGCAGGAAGCTGTCGATAAAGCGGCCGCCGTCCAAGGGAAGGATGGCAGCATGTTGAGGGTGAACAGTACGATGTTGATGGAGATGCCGTGATTGGGTCATGCCGCAGAGGGGTTCTGGAAGGATTCTGGGACGACGAGGCTGAACAGGCTCCAACAGCAATGCCCAGCCGAAGGCCACGGCAAGGTTGACGGCGGCCGGCAACGGCGATGGTGCGCCAAGCGATTCTAGGGTGGTGGAGGTTGCGGCTGATGACGGGGACGGGTTTGGCCCAGCCGAACAGGAAGGGACTGCATCAGCAGCAGGGCCGCAGGGACGAGGATGGTGCCGATTAAGTCGATATGCGCCAAGGGGTTGAGCGTCAGCCTGCCCAGTTTTTTCCGCCGTATTGTCGCCCCAATAGCGGGCGGCGTAGGCGTGGGCGGCTTCGCGAAGTGTAATGGCCAGCAGCAGGGGGCGACAGCAGGAGGAAGGTGGCTAAATCAAATTGCATGTCAGGTTCTTTTCGGTTTGAAGGGCACTGTGGGCCGTCTGAAAATATTTCGTTATCCTAGTTCAAATTTAATCCGGAATAAATGGATGAAATCGCCACCGCGTTGTTGGCCATATGGACGGCGATGCTCCAACGGATGTCGCGCAGGGTGGAGGTATGCGGTATAAAAACCGCCCCCATTGCGCCGTATATCGCCAATGCCGGTACCAGTCGTAAAACGAGTGCATAAAAACCGAAAATCAGCGCGGAAAGGGCTACGGCGGTAAAGCGTCCGGCGAAGGTTTGCAAGGTGTCGCTGAAAATATTGAGCAGGATACCGCGAAACAACCACTCCTCCGCCAATGGCGCAGACCAATACCACATCGGCCAAAAACCAGTATGGCGGGCAGGCTGCGCACCCATTCGATAATCGCCTGTTGGTTTTCCAATTCCCTGCGGCGGGATGCCGAACATCCATTCCAAAACCGGATGAGCGTAAGTGCCGATTAAGAATAAAAGGCCGAGGTAGGGTTGCCGACCAAACAACCTTCTTCCGCATGGGGATAAGGTTGCAGTTGGCGAAGAGGTATGGGTATGCCTGCCGGAGCGGTAGCTCAATACAGCGGCAGCAGTGTGAGTACAGGCAGCCGCAGCGAAAACGGGCGGTTGATAGAGGGCTGCGTTCGGGCTGATGCTCCCGGCCTGCTTGTTTGTGATGGAAAAGGACGCAATCAGCATCGGCAGCAGGTTTATCCAAAAACAAATAGCGAGACGAATAAGACGGATTGGTTTGTTTTTGTTCATTAGTTTTGTTTGCCGTTCGTAGCTTTCAGACGGCCTCAAAGGCCGAAAAACGGCTTTGTCGCCCCTGCCTTCGCGCACCAATACCGTGCCGTCGGTCATGTCCACCACCGTGGTCGTTCCCATGCCGCACCAGCCGCCGTCTATCACCAAGTCTCACCGAATGCTCCCAAACGGTCGCGGATTTCGTAAGGGTCGGACAACGGTTCGCCGTCTTCCGGCAGCATCAGCGTACAGCTAACAACGGTTCGCCCAATTCGTTCAGCAGCGCGAGGGCGATTTTATTGTCGGGGACGCGCAGGCCCTATGGTTTTACGCTTCGGATGCAGCGTGCGGTTCAGCACCTCTTTGGTTGCCTGAAGGATAAAGGTGTAGCTGCCGGGGTGGCGGCTTTCAATTGGCGGAACTGGCTGTTGTCTACTTTGGCGTAAGTGCCCAATTCGCCCAAATCGGCGCACATCAGCGTCAGATGGTGCTTCAAATCGATTTTAGCGGATACGCAAAATCCGCTCCATCGCTTCCTTATCGCCCAAACGGCAGCCGAGCGCGTAGCAGGAATCGGTCGGGTAGGCGATTACGCCGCCGTTGCGGACGATTTCCGCCGCCTGTTTGATTAACCGTTCCTGCGGATTGTCGGGATGGATGGCGAAAAACTGTGCCATGGGGAACTCCTTGTTAAAGCCTGTTGCCCGCAAATACGACGTCCCTGCTAGCCGAAAAAGTGTGAAATGATACTCTAGCGGTAGTTACAACAAAAGGAAAAATATGCGTCAATTCGCCGTTTTAATTTTGGCTGCGGCACTATCGGCCAATACGTTTGCGCCGAAAATGCGGCAGACATGCCGATGAAGTGGGCAACGCCGGTCAAACAGGATGCCAATCTCTACCGTTTGGACGACAAACTCTACCGTAGCGAACAGCTTACCCGCTCCGATGCGGCTCGCAGTACAGAGTTTTGGGTATCAAAAGCGTCATCAACCTGCGTTTTTTCGACCGCGACGATAACGAAACCGCCTTGTCGGGAAGCGGCATCGCCCTGTTTAACAAACCGCTGCTGACTTGGCGCATCAAGCCGAAACACATCGCCGAAACCCTGTATCTGATTGAAACGGCAAAACAAGGTCTGTTTTCAATTCATTGCTACCACGGTAGCGGACCGTACCGGCCTGATTTCGGGCATGCACCGCGTCATTTATCAAAAACTGGCCGATTGAAGCCAAACAGGGAATGCAGCAGGGGCCTTACGGCTATCACAGCATTTGGCGCAACATCGCCAATATGTTTACGGAAGAAAAAGTGGCCAAGGTAGGGGAGGAATTGGCACGCATCCGCCAACGGGAAGAAAACCGAAGCCGGTAGATAAAGGGATGGAAATATTTTTCAGACGGCCTTTAAACGACGCACTTTCTAAAAACCCCTATTATTATGCGCCTTGCCTTTTTACGGGTCGTTAGCTCAGTCGGTAGAGACAGCGGACTTTTTAATCCGTTGGTCGAGCGTTCGAATCGCTCACGACTCACCAAATCAAATATAAAGAGCCCAAGTTTGAAATAACTTGGCTCTTTATATTTGACGAAGGAAGAGTGATGCAGAGCAATGCGGCTTTGACGAGAAACGGAGTGTTAGTGATTGGCATGCCGTTTCCGCTTTCCGTCGAGTCTGCGTTGGGCATTGCAGAACATATTGTTTTTGAGTACAATGCCGTCTGAAATGAATCCGCAAGCCGCCGTCCGACCGCGCGAGCTTGCCTGTATGTTTCCACTGATGGTGTACCCTCCCGCTTGAATATAGGTTGGGAAACCATCGCTTCCAGGAATAGAAAGATATGAAAAATCCTTTGACCATTCGGGGTGCTGAACTGCTGAAAAACGAACTCCAACAGCTTAAAAGCGTGGCGCGTCCCGAGGTAATCGCAGCCATAGCGGAAGCCCGCTCACATGGAGACTTGTCTGAAAATGCCGAATACGAGGCAGCCAAAAGAGCAAGGATTCATCGAAGGCCGAATCGCCGAAATCGAGCATAAATGTCTCACGCCCATATCATCAATCCTGCCGAAATCCATGCCGAAGGCAGCAGGTGTTCGCGCGACCCTGATGCTGGAAGACCTCGACAGCGGCGACCATGACGTTACCAAATCGTCGGAGAGGACGAGCCAGACGATTAAAGCAGGCAAGATTTCGTTGTTTCCCCGATTGCCCGCGCCTTAATCGAGCAAGGAAGAGGGAGATGTCGCCGAAGTTCAGGGCGCCAGGAGGCGTCGCGAATACGAAATTATCAAGTGCAGTACGTCTGACGCTGTTTTTACCTGCAACAGGTGAGTCAAGGCGGCTGATAACCGTTACATCGCCCACTGCTTATTTCTAATAACCAAAACCATCTGATAAATGGAGCTTTTAATATGACAGCAAAAAGGACAAATGCTGCAAGATCCTTTCTTGAATGCCCTTCGTAAAGAACATGTGCCGGTTTCCATCTACCTTGTAAACGGCATCAAGTTGCAGGGGCAGGTCGAATCGTTCGACCAATACGTCGTGCTGTTGCGTACACATCAGTTACCGATGGTCTACAAACACGCTATTTCCACCACTCGTTTCCGCCCGCGCGGTCAGCCTGCAACACGAAGCAAAAAGCAGCGGAAGCAGAAAGCGCCTGCAGCGGAATAAACAGTTTGCTGAACAGGCCGTCTGAAAGTTTTGAACTGCTCTTTGTCGGGCTGGATGAGAATATTCAGTTTGATCAGAGGCGGTTTAAATTTTCAGACGGCCTTCAAACCGTCTATGCAGGATCAAAATTGAATCAATCAAATTCAAATCGGCACAGGCGGCAAAGCGATGGCTGAAACAGTACAAGCCGTATGGCAAACCAAACTGCGCCATATTGATTTGAAGTAGTCCCCAGGACAGACAAATCGATTTTTCATCCAAACAAAGCGAGGCCGTATTCGATTTGCCGTTAAACATCGAACCGTTTTCAGGAACAACCAATGAATATCTCGTGATACCGAACGCATTCGCCACAACACCAAAATCATTTTGCCACACTGGGGGCGGGCAGCAATAACGTCGAACTTTTTGCGCGACATGATTATTGCCGGCGGGTTAATGTCATCCGCTTCAACTTCAGCCACGGCGATGCCGGAATTCCACCGCGCCAATGCCGAAATCGTGCGTGAGGCGGCACGGCGAGCGCGTCAGGGAAGTTGCCGTATGGCCGATTTGCAGGGGCCGAAAATCGCATCAGCAAAATTGCGGGCGGCGGTATCAACGTCAAAGCGGGTGAAACCCTGCTGCTGGATGCCGCGTGGAGCGAGAGGGCGGACGCGAGCGCATCGGCCTCGACTACCGCGAGTTGCCGGATGACGTCAAACCCGGCGACGTACTGCTGTTGGACGACGGCCTGCTTACCCTGACCGTTACCGAAGTGAACGGCAGCGAAATCCGCACCGTCGCACAGAAACGACCATTTCCTGAAAAGCAACAAAGGCATCAACAAACAGGGCGGCGGCCTGAGTGCGGTTCGTTTACCGAAAAAGATTTCCGCGACCTTAAAACCGCTGTTGCCATCGGCTGCGACTATCTGGCCCAGTCAGCTTCGTTAAAAATGCGGAAGACATCGAAAAATCGCCCGCGACCTTTTGCAGGCCGAATGCCAGGACCGCCCGCGTCCCGGACTGGTGGCTAAAAATCGAACGCATCGAAGCGGTACAACCTCGACAGCATCATTGAGCTTCAGACGGCATCAGCGGGTGGCGCGCGGCGATTTGGCAGTGGAAGTCGGCAATGCGGCCGTTCCCCGCACTGCAAAAACGCGTGATCAAACGCGCACGCGAGATTGCGCCAGTTTCAGCATCACCGCCACCCAAATGATGGAATCGATGATTACCAACCCCGTGCCGACACGCGCCGAGGTCAGCGATGTGGCCATCGCCGTACTCGACGGCACCGATGCCGTCATGTGCTCGGCAGAAACCGCCGTCGAGGCCTATCCTTTTTCGAAACTGTGAGCGCAATGGCTGCCATCTGGCCGCCGCCGAAAAGAACAGGATTCTTTGATTGGCACCATAGATGATTTCGACGACAGCCGCCGCATCGACCACGCCATTGCGGGCGGTGCCGTCCATGTTGCCCGTGAAGTGGACGCCAAAGCCATCAGTCGCCCTGACTGAAAAGTGGCACGACCGCATTCCAAATCAGCCGCCACGGCATCCAAATCGATTTATGCCCTCACACCCAACACGTCCGCCCAACGCCGCATGCGTCATGTATCGCGGCGTGCGCCCGCTGCACCTGGAAACCAGTACCGACCACGACACCGCCCTGCAGCAAGTGGAAGACGAATTGATCAGGCTCGGCGTATTGAAAAAGCGGCGACCAATACATCATTACGCAGCGCTAGCCGTATGCGTGAAAGCAGCGCACCAACTCTTGCAGGTCATACAGGCAGAGTAGGGCGCGACGAGGATAGGCCGTCTGAAAGCAAATAAACGTCGGCATGACCGTGCGCCTGACGGAAACGTGGTTTCAGACGGCCTCGCACTATAATTTCCTGCTTGGGCAAATCTGCAGGTACCGTTCAAACAGACGTGATTGGAAGAGCCACCCGTTGGAAAAAGATTTTTCAGACGGCCTCCATATATCCCTTATAATACCGACGATTAACCATCAGCACTGGTTCGGCCTCCAAAAGGCCGTCTGGAAATGCTCTGAACAAAACAAACATGAAATTCATCGACGAAGCAAAAATCGAAGTCGCCGCAGGCAAAGGCGGTAATGGCGCAACCAGTTTCCGCCGCGAAAAATTCGTACCGCGCGGCGGTCTGACGGCGGTGACGGCGGCAAAGGTGGCAGCGTCTGGGCAGAAGCGGACGAAAACACCAACACCCTCGTCGAGATACCGCTTCGTCAAACGCCACCAAGCCAAAACGGCGAAAAGGCCGCACGGTTCCGACCGCTACGGCGCAGGGCGGACGACATCGTCCTCAAAAATGCCCGTCGGCACCCTTATCCGCGACCTCGACATCGACGAAAATCGTCGCCGATCTCACTCACCACGGCAGCGCGTCTGCCTCGCCAAAAGAGCGGCAAAGGCAGCGGGCAACATCCACTTCAAATCCTCCGTCAACCGCGCGCCCAAAACAATCCACGCCCGGCGAAGAAGGCGAAACCCGTTCCCTGCAACTCGAACTCAAAGTCCTCGCCGATGTCGGCTTATTAGGCATGCCCAATGCCGGTAAATCCACCTGATTACCGCCGTCTCCGCCGCACGCCCCAAAATCGCCAACTACCTTCACCACCCCTGCATCCGAATTTGGGCGTCGTGCGCATCGACGAAAAACCACAGCTTCGTCATGGCGGAGACATCCCCGGCCTGATTGAAGGCGCGGCAGAAGGCGCAGGCCTCGGACACCGTTTCCTCAAACACCCTATCACGCACTCGGCCTACTGTGCGTCGTCGATTTGGCGCCCTTCGACGAAACCGTCAACCCCGCCGAAGAAGCCTCGCCATCATCAACGAACTGCGCAAATGCGACGAAGAACTCTACGGCAAAACCGCGCTGGCTCGTGCTGAACAAACTTGATATGCTTGACGAAGAAGAAGCCTAAAGCCACGCACCGCCACCTTCCTCGAAGCCATCGGCTGGGATTACCCCAAACCAGATGACCGCTTCGATTCGACATGACCGCGTCTCTTCCAAATCAGTGCGCTGACCCACCAAAGGTGCGCAGGAATTGGTACACCAAATCAACCAATACCTGACCGAGAAAAACGCATCGAAGCAGAGAAAGCGGAGGCGGAACAGGCAGCGGCAAATACCGAGATTGCTGAGCAGCAGTCTAAAACGGATACAGATGTGTTTAAACCGGGTAAGAGAAATAAAAAGTTTCAGACGACCTGTTTAATGTAATATAGGGGCTGTCCGAATACAGGAACAAAAAGCAAGAAGACCATGATTTCTGGACAAACAGCGTACCGAGTTAGCGAAAAGCAAAGCCATGCTTAAAATTTTGTATCAGGCTTGGTTAACAGAAAAACGGAAATACGCCGTGATCACGGTGGAGGTCGATAATGAAGGCAATCTGATCGAATATCATCCTTCCGGCAATCAAAGAACAGTGAGGCCATGTCAAACAGCGGCCTAAGCGATTTTTACTGTGGTGCTGACGGTTCGGGCAAATCTACCCTGCATAATCAATCAAGATCGTGTCTCGATGGTGATTGATTCCGAATCTTCATACTGCATTACCGTTTGCCGATGAAAGTTTTATTTTTGTTAATTCATCCATCTATCCTCAATTGCAAATATGGATGAATCAATATCAATATTTTGAAAATACACATTTATTTAGACTGGGTAAAGCCAATCGAGCAAACCATACTTTCAAATGGATTAATTTTTGATTCTTTCTTAGCTTCTGAATAAATAAAGAATCCCCCTACTGCACAAAAATCCAAATAATTTATCCTTATTTAAACAAAAATTGAAAATCCATGCTAACCATCTACAACACCCTTACCCGTCAAAAAGAACCTTCACCCCATCGACCCTAAAAACGTGCGTATGTACGTTTGCGGCATGACTGTTTTCGATTATTGCCACTTGTAGGGCATGCCCCGCGTGATGGTGGTGTTTGATATCGGTGCCCGCTGGCTGCACGGTGCGGCTATCCGCTCACTTATGTGCGCAACATCACCGACATTGACGACAAAATCATTGCCGTGCGGCTGAAAAACGGGGAGACCATCGGCGAACTGACTGCACGTTTTATTCAGGCTATGCACGAAGATGCCGATGCTTTGGGCGTATTGCGTCCGGACATCGAGCCGAAGGCGACGGAAAACATTCCGCAGATGATTGCCATGATTGAAACCCTGATTCAAAACGGCAGGCATACTCTGCCGCAAACGGCGACGTTTATTACGCCGTGCGCAGAGTTCCCGCTACGGACAATTGTCGGGTAGATCGTTGGACGACCTGCGCGCAGGCGAGCGCGTGAGTAGATGGTTTCAAAGCGCGATCCAGCTGATTTTGTGTTGTGAAAGCGGCGAAAGCAGGCGAGCCGGCATGGGAAAGCCCGTGGGGCAACGGCCGTCCGTTGGCACATCGAATGCTCTGCCACGGTGAAAACCTGTTCGGCGATACGCTGACATCCATGGCGGCGGCGCGGATTTTGCAGTTCCCGCACCACGAAACGAAATCGCCCAAAGTGTCGGCGCGACAGGGCATACCTGCGGCCATGACCACGCGCAAACCCACCACGGTCAAAGCATTGCCAGCCACGTCAAATACTGGCTGCACAACAGCTTCATCCGTGTGGACGGCGAAAAATGTCCAAATCCTGAGCAACTTCTTTTACCATCCGCGAAGTGTTGAGACAATACGACCCGAGAGTCGCTGCGCTTCTTTCATCCTGCGCGCCCACTACCGCAGCCCGCTGAACTACTCCGACGCGCATCTGGACGACGCAAAAGGCGCACTGACGCGCCTGTACACACGCTGAAAACACCCCTGCGGCTGAGTTTGAGTTTATCTGAAAACGCCAACGACTACACCCCGCCGCTTCTACGCCGCCATGAACGACGATTTCGGTACGGTCAGAGCGTTGCCGTGTTGTTCGAACTAGCAGGCGAAGTGAACAAAACCAACGATGCGCACCTTGCCGGCTGCCTGCAAAAGCGCTTGGGCGGGTATCATCGAGCCTGCTGCAGCGCGATCCGACCGAGTTCCTGCAAGGCGGTGCGGTTTCAGACGGCCTCTCCAGCGAGAGAAATCGAAGATTTAATCGCCCAGCGGAAACAGGCGCGCGCGGATAAAAACTGGGCAGGAGTCCGACCGCATCCGCGACCTTCTGAACGAACACAAAATCATTCTGAAGACAACGCCGGCGGCACGACTTGGCGGCGCGGCAGCTATGTGTGATTGTATTGATATGCGGAAAGGCCGTCTGAAAAATGGTTTCAGACGGCGCTTTTCTCAACCTCAGTTTGTTTGCCTGTTTCCTCCGTTATATGCTGCGCTAAGCATAAAAAGTAATTGTGCCAAGTGAAAGTCGCGCCGCCGATGGCAGCTGCAACCGTTGATTGGAAAGCATTGCGCATGATAGGGCGATGATGGTGCCTGTAAACAAAGGTTGATGCACCATGCGGCGCGAGGCAGAGTTTGCCCGCGCAGAGTTACTACCAGAAAAAGTAGCCAGCCGAAAGCCAGCGGGCCGACCGCTGTTGTCCAATGACATCCAGCATGGTGTAGAAGCGGTGAAATTGTTCCAGCAGCAGCGGATGTGCTTCAGGCGGGGCAGCGGTATGGTCGCGCGCTGATGCCCAGATAGTAAAAAGCCCGCATGTCCGAGCTGGCGAGAGGCATAGCCCGCAGCAAGTAAGGGCAAAAGCAAATTTTCGGCGGTTCGTCCCGAGTGCATCAGGCGGTATACGCCGAGCGGCAGCGATGAATAAACGATGCTGAATGTGGCGGAATCCGCTTCAAAACAGCCGCTGCGGCGAACCGGACAGCATCAGGACAGCCATGTCGCCCTGGCTGCTGGTAGTGCGTAGCGTATGCGAGAATAGGATACCGCTGTGGTTCTTGCACGAATCCGACCAGCAGTATATCGCCGGCGGTCCAACAAAGCGCGGCGGCAAGGCCGCAGTACAGCAGAGGGTTCAGGTGTGCATAAATGTCTCCGTATGATAACGGCGGGCGGTTTGTTTTTCAGACGGCTTTGTGTCTGAGGCCGTCTGAAAATGTGGTTGGCGGGATGTTTTAATGGCAATCAAACTGCAAAGGCCGTGCGGCTGAAGTGCGTTTGGCTAGAGTCTTCCGGTGTGATGAAATTAGCACGCCGGAATCTCCGCATAGTTTGCCCGCATAGCGGTCGTTTTTCGTCAATGTCGCTGTCCGGTTGCAGCGGCAGGATGTATTTCTGCCAGTCGGAACAGGCGGCAGGGTCGTCAAATCGGTGTCTTCGTGATATTCCCCAAAACGGGTCTGCCCTGGATGAAAATGGGAGCGACCGCCGATTTTATGCCCTTCGAGGTGTTTGCAGAATCGGCGTCTTCCTCTTCTTCACTAGCCGTTTGGAAAATCAGCGGAAACTCACCGGAAAACGGCAGACAGTCGGATCAGCGGCCTGGTAAGCGGAAAAATCGGTTTGAAGTTCGCTCTGGGAAGCGAATTCGAGGGTACACAATCGCGCCAGCCGGCTTTGTGCCGACTGGTTTTCGCAAATCAGCCAATGTTAACGTAGCTCAGTCCGTCGATGAACACTTGCAAGATGCCGTGTTCGGGAAGCCGGGCGGTGCGGTACTTCTGGAAAAAGTTGATTTGCGCCGCTAAGGTGAGCAGGGTGCTTTTTCTCGGTGATGTGCGGGTATCACATTTTTGAGCAGATAGGGCGTGCCGCCGATTTTGCTGATAGGGCGTAGTGGCGGCGGTTTCACCGAGTGAAGCGGACGACGGGGCGGGAGCATGACGGGTTCTCCTGATGACGGGAAAAGGGTTTGGCTGGAAAAGGAGGGTCAGGGCTATCAAGATAGGATGCGTGGTTTGCATAAACGGCGTTTCAGACGGCCTCATCATCGTGAGGCCGTCTGAAGCGGTTCAGTCGCTTTAATCTGCAGTTTGCTTTCAAATATTTTGCAGCTTGTTTCTGGCGCGTGTGCAACCGTATTTATTACAAAATGGTCCAAAATAAATTGTATTTCCGCGTGACGGCCTCGAAATTTTCCTGCCATACGCGACATTTAAAATATAGTGAATTAAATTTACATCAGGACAAGGCGACAAAAGCCGCAGACAGTACAGATAGTACGGCAAGGCGAGCCAACGCCGTACTGGTTTAAGATTAATCACTATATCAAAAAGCCCGCCAGATAATGGCAGGGCTTTTTGTTTCAGCGTGTTTGAGGCTACCTGAAAACGGCACGGTCGTTTTTCAGAATGCCAACCAGCCCGAGCTCCGCAAACCAAAGCAGTAGGGGCAAGGCCAGTACCATACCGCGTTGCAGCAGTATGACGCCGTACAACATCAACACGCACAGCCGCAACACGGCGTAATCATATGGCCGGATATACGGGTTTCCGCACCTCCTCTGCTTCCAGTACCAGCCGCTCCACCGGCCGCGCACGCAATAATCCCCTCCCCGCCATATAATTGAATTAGGCGGAAATAATCATCCTATCTGCCCGCTCTGCGGCGCTAACACCTGCCGATACCAAGCCAAAAGCGGCGCGGCATATTTTGTCCACGCGGTCGCAAGCCCAGCTCCACCAGCAACAGCAGCACGATACCGCCGGCATAGATACCAGTTCATTGGATTTCCTCGATTATGTTGCCTAGAGATGGCGGATTGATACGCTATGACTAAGCAACAACTGCCGCTACCGCGTTGCCGCACTTCTGTCGCCGCCTGCTATCAAAGCCAATTTGGCTCTGCTATAGGCACAAGGCGACAGGGCTGAGCAGCCAGGCGTTCAGGTAGCCTCAGCGGCAAGCCGCCGCCTGTCCGGCCTAACCGGAGGCTACCCTGAAAAATCCTGATCAAAACACGAGCCTTGCCGTTGATTACCTTGTCCGTATCGTTGTAATGCGCTGTCCAGCGGATGGCCACTGAGCTGCTTTTGGCGGACAATCACTTTGCTCGTCTGGCCGGGCTTTTCAATCCTGCGCAGTTGGCTATCCTGTATTTCCACGCTTTCCGTATTAGGCACCAATGGCTCGGTATCGCAACCACCGGCCACCCCATTTTCGGTAGATGGGGTTTGCACGTAGCTGTTCACGCAACCCAGGAGTTTGTTGTCCGGCAGGAAATGCGATTCGAGTTCGCTCAGATCATACTGATAATGCGGCAGCACAAATTTAGCTGCAGTAATAGCAGTCCGCTGCTTTCACTCTCCATTCAACCCGTATTAGGTAATCTTTTTGCTCCATCTTTTTCGGAATATCGCGGTACATATCGTTGTGCCAGCTATCTTTGACCCATGTCGGCGATTATTGGCCTTCTTTTCGCCCGCAAGTGAAAATGATTCCCATCGTTATCCGTATCATCCCTAGTCACCTGCAGTATAGGCGTTTGAGGTATGGTTGGACGCATAAACCCGAAACCTGCTGGCAGTATGCCCCCAATGTCTGGTTGCGTTCGCGCTGCCATCTGGCCTTATTGAGGCCATCTTGAATACCCCAGATAGCGCCTAAGGTAAGGCTGGCGCAACCTGTGAGCATGAGAACCGATGCCAATAAAAGGCTGCGGTGTGCAGTTTTGCGTATGATGTCTGTCATAGTGATTTCCCTTCACTAATGGGTTGGAATGTGCAGGCTGCTTTTGGCGCTCTCAGCAGCCCTACACTTTTGCAATGCCACACTCAAAAACAGAGCGCCTTGCCGTTGATTGCCTTGTCCGTATCGTTGTAATGCGCCGCCCAGCGGATGTTCTTGCCCTTCGCCTGCGGAATCAACACCGCTTCCTGCCCGAAGCGCGGCGTGCGCAGCAGAATCCAGCCGTCGCGGCTCACGGCCTGCACGCCCGGATAGGCCGCCTGAACGGTTTGCAGGCTGCTTTTGATGCTGCACCATTGGCTAACTCGGCATCAGCTGTGCCTGCAACAGGGGCAAGCATTTGGATTTCCTGTTTGATTTCAGCGGTGCGGCGGTAGTCGGAATATTGCTCGGACAGCGGGAACAGCGCGACCACGGCGGCGATTGCGCCGAGGCAGAAGGCAGCGAAGGTTTGTTTGGATAGCATGGATATATTCTCGATGGTTGGGTGTTGAATGATGGTTTTGATGTTTCAGGTAGCCTGCAATGCAAGTACGGCTACCTGAAATTTTCAGGTAACCTTTCACGGTTTAATCCGTGCCTTTGCCCGATTTTCATAGAACCGGAGCCTGCCAGTCGGCGAGTTTGCCCTGTTCGATGGCTTCGCGCATTTCGGCCATGATGGTTTGGTAGAAATGCAGGTTGTGGATGGTGTTCAACTGCGCGCCCAAAATTTCGCCGGCGCGGTGCGGGTGGTGCAGGTAGGCGCGGCTGAAGTTTTGGCAGGCGTAGCAGGTGCAGGATTCGTCGAGCGGGCGGGTGTCGTGTTTGTGCTTGGCGTTTTTGATTTTGATGTCGCCGAAACGGGTGAACAGCCAGCCGTTGCGGGCGTTGCGGGTGGGCATGACGCAGTCGAACATGTCCACGCCGTGCGCCACGCCGTACACCAAAGTCTTCCGTGTGCCGACGCCCATCAGGTAATGCGGTTTGTGTTCGGGCAGTATGGGGCCGACGGCGCGCAGCATGCGGTACATTTCGGGCTTGGGTTCGCCGACGGACAAGCCGCCGATGGCGAGGCCGGGGAAGTCGAGCTGCTCCAGCCCGCGCAGGGACTGTTCGCGCAGGTCTTCGTACATTGCGCCTTGCACGATGCCGAACAGGGCATTGGGGTTTTTGAGGTCTTCAAAGGCTTTTTTGCTGCGTTCCGCCCAGCGCAGGCTCATTTGCAGCGATTTTTCGGCCTGCTCGCGCGTGGCTTCGCCGGGAGTGCATTCGTCGAGCTGCATGGCGATGTCGGAGTTGAGCACGGTTTGGATTTTCATCGAGATTTCGGGCGAGAGGAAGAGTTTGTCGCCGTTAATCGGGCTTTTGAAGGTGCAGCCTTCTTCGGTGAGTTTGCGCATGTCGGATAGCGAAAACACTTGGAAACCGCCGAGTCGGTCAAAATCGGTTTGTTCCAGCCGATAAAAGTCGTGCAGACCGCCGAACTGTTCGATGACTTCGAGGCCGGGCGCAGCCATAAATGGTAGGGTGTTGCCGAGGATGATTTGGGCGTTGATGTCGTGCAGGTTTGCGGGGTCATGGCTTTGACCGAGCCGTAGGTGCCGACGGGCATGAATACAGGGGGTTTCTGATGCCGTGGTTGAGTTCCAATGTACCGCGGCAGGCGTGGCCGTCTTTTGTTGTGTAAGGTGAATTTAAAAGCATGATGGTTTTGTTTTTATACAGACTGTCTGTCAGAAAGGGCGGATTATAGAGGATTTTGCTTTTTCAGACGGCCTTTTGTCCCGGTTTAGGTAGAATCAGAGAAGGCCGTCTGAAAACTTTGAGTGAGTTAGGTTGGGCTATAGGTCAGTGCCGGTAATGCGGGATGATGCCGTGGCAAAGAGTTAGGGTTTATCAGCATTTGGTCGACTTTACGGTTTCTCCAGTACCGATACCGGCTGATTGGTTGAGGAAAGATGAAAACCGCACGGTAAAAACCGTGCGGTGTTTGTTATCTGAAGGTTTCAGACGGCCTTACATCATGCCGCCCATACCACCCATGCCGCCCATATCAGGCATAGCAGGTTTTTCTTCAGGGTTCGGCAATCAGCGCAGTCGGTCGTCAGCATCAGGCCGGCGATAGACGCGGCGTGTTGCAGCGCGGAACAGGGTTGCTTTGGCGGGGTCGAGTACGCCCATTTCGATCATGTCGCCGTATTCGCCGGAACCTGCGTTGTAACCGTAGTTGCCTTTTGCCTTCCAGCGCTTGTTCACGACTACGCTAGGCTCACCGCCTGCGTTGGCAACGATTTGGCGCAGCGGAGACTCAACGGCACGCAAGACGGTTGTACGCCTGCGTCTTGGTCGGCATTGCCGGTGTGCAGGTTTTTCCAAAGCGGCACGAGGCGCGCAACAGGGCTACGCCGCCGCCTGCAACCACGCCTTCTCAACGGCTGCGCGGGTAGCGTGCAGCGCGTCTTCACGCGGTCTTTTTCTCTTTCATTTCGACTTCGGTAGCGGCACCGACTTTGATCACTGCCACGCCGCCTGCCGGTTTGGCAACGCGCTCTTGCAGTTTTTTCTTTGTCGTAATCGCTGGTTGCGGTTTCGATTTGTTGGCGGATTTCGGCAACACGCGCTTCGATTTGAGCAGCGTCGCCGAAGCCAGTCGATAATGGTGGTGTTTTCTTTACCGATTTCGATGCGCTTTGGCTTGACCCTAAGTCTTCCAGAGTGGCTTTTCCAAAGACAGGCCGACTTCTTCGGCAATCACGGTGCCGCCGGTCAGGATGGCGATGTCTTGCAACATGGCTTTTGCGGCGGTCGCCGAAGCCCGAGACTTCTAACAGCAACGGTTTTCAGGATGCCGCGGATGTTGTTCACGACCAAAGTCGCCAAGGCTTCGCCTTCTACGTCTTCAGCGATAATCAAGAGCGGACGGCTGGCTTTAGCCACTTGTTCCAAAACAGGCAGCAGGTCGCGGATGTTGCTGATGTCGAACAGCAAAACAAACGGATTGTCCAAAGCAGCGATTTGTTTTTCAGCATCGCTGATGAAGTAAGAGACAGGTAGCCGCGGTCGAACTCGCATACCTTCTACGACATCCAATTCGTTTTTCCAAAGATTTGCCGTCTTCAACGGTAATCACGCCTTCTTTGCCGACTTTTTCCATCGCTTCGGCACTGATCGCGCCGACTTGTTCGTCGGAGTTGGCGGAAATCGAGCCGACTTGGGCGATTTCTTTGGAAGTATCGTAAGGTTTGGCGATGTTTTTCAGTTCTCCAACCAAAGCGGCGACTGCTTTGTCGATACCGCGTTTTCAGGTCGGTCAGGTTCATGCCGGCGGTACCGTATTTCATGCCTTCGGCAACGATGGCTTGCGCCAGTACGGTGGCGGTAGTGGTACCGTCGCCCGCTACGTCGTTGGTTTTGGACGCAACTTCTTTCACCATTTGCGCGCCCATGTTTTCGAATTTGTCTTTCAGTTCGATTTCTTTGGCGACGGTAACGCCGTCTTTGGTGATGTGCGGGCCGCCGAAGGAGCGGTCAGCACCACGTTGCGGCCTTTCGGGCCCAAGGTTACGCGGACGGCGTTTGCCAGAGTGTTCACGCCGTTTACCATTTTTTGGCGGACTTCGTTACCGAACTGTACATCTTTTGCTGCCATGTTTTGATTCTCCAAAATTGTTTTGATACTGTCTGAGGCCGTCTGAAAGCGTTGTATGCGCTTTTTCAGACGGCCTGTCGTCTGATATGCGGATGTTTATTGTTCCCTGATGCCGAAAATATCTTCTTCGCGCATCACCAACAGCTCTTCGCCGTCGGCTTTACGGTTTGGCCTGCTGTATTTGCCGAAGATGAGTTTTGTCGCCGACTTTAACATCCAGCGGACGGCGGTTGCTGTCTTTACCGATTTGCCTGCGCCCGGCGATCACTTCGCCCATGTCGGGTTTTCAGCAGCTGCGCCCGGCAGACGATGCCTGATGCGGTTTTCTCTTCAGCTTCCAAGCGTTTGACGACGACGCGGTCGTGTAAAGGACGGATGGTCATGTGTACTCCAAAAATGAAAAACAAACAAGCCCTTGCGGCAATCCAAAGGCCGGACGCATCATACATCCGACCCAACGACGGGCAAAATAGGGTTGCCGCAGAGCAAATTCAGAGTCATATCGGTAAAATGTGCCGCCTGTTTTTCAGACGGCCTCCCAATCATATTTTATTTAACGCGCAAAATCTGCAGCATCAGAACATATGCCCCAGTTTTTCCGCTTTGGTGTGCGAGATAATGTTCGTTTTCCGCATTCTCGCCCACATGCAGGGGCACGCGTTCGGCAACCTCTATACCCGCCGAACGCAGCGTTTCCACTTTGTCGGGATTATTGGGTCAGCAGCCGGATCGCTCCGTATGCCCAAATGGGCGAAAATCTGCTAGTGCCAAACCGAAATCGCGGGCATCGACTGGCAAACCCAAAAGCCAAATTGGCCTCTACCGTATCCAAGCCCTGATCCTGCAGGCGGTAGGCACGGATTTTATTGATCAAACCAATGCCGCGCCCCTCCTGCCAGGTGGCATCGCGCGCGGCCTTCACGCTGCACCGCCGCCTCGCGGCCCGAAGCTGCGGCCGGCACACTTGCGCGAAAACAGTGCATCCCCGGTCAGACATTCAGAATGCACCCGTGCCCGGTACCAGGCCGTCTGAAAACATCTCCCATCGTCAATGCTACATGTTCCTGTCCGTTTTCATCCTCAAAACCGTGCAGGGGTAAAACGCACTGTTCGGTCGGCAGGCGGCAGGCGGCGACAAAAATTCAATTACTCATCATCTTCCCTGCCAGCAAGGCGTAACGGTGCCGCCAAAGCCATGCAATACCCCTACATAGCTTGTGCCGTTTTCATCGAAGCCGTGCGCCGCTTCCACCTGAATCACGCCCAAAAACACGGCCGTTTTCCAAACAGACGGGCAGCGACATCTGGCTGCCGTTCCGCGCATGATGTTTGCCCGAAATTTCACCGGCCTCCAGCCAACGGGCAGTATCTTCAACCAAATTCAACCAGCGGTTAGCCGTCCGGCTCGGCAGATAAAGCCGCTTCTGCCTCTTCGTCCAACTTCAATAAGGCTTCAGCGCTGCCCCTGCTGCGACAGCCGCAGCAAGCCCACCTGCTTGGGCAGCAGCACTAAACTGCCGCCGATTGCGCCGCCGATTGCTCCCAGGTGGAATCCAAAGCCGCAAAAACCTGTTTTAAATCTGCTCCGTCGTTTCATCGCATGTGAAAATAGTCGGCCGCGCAAGCCTCGTTTCATTGCCCCACAATACAGACCTATCTATCTCCAGCTGCCCCATATTCATCACTGTTTCCGCCGCCAAACGGCACATGCATCACCTGCTGCCAGCTTCAAACCCTGCGTTTGCAGATAATCGCGCACGCATTTCAGACATATTCAAAATTCTTTCGATAAAACAGACCCGTCTGAAAGCCGTTTCGAGACAGCCGAAAACACTAACCGACAATATAGCCCGTTTCGGCAAATTTTTCAAAGCCAAACGGTAAATGGGTGCAATCTGATTTTGCAAATCGGCTCATTTTCCGTATAATCGCGCCTTCTCTTACAAAGCGGACGTGGCGGGAGTGGTAGACGCACAGATTTGAGGTTCTGGCGCCGAGAGGTGTGAGTTCGAGCTCTCCGTCCGCACCACACTGTAAAATCTAACTGCTTTCGGGCAGTTATTTTGATCTAATACCGTCTAACGCCGCTGACCAAATCAATAACCACGGGAGCTTACAGGCTGATTGTCATCCTGATTGCCTTCCTGATTGTCAATTTCACCCATTGCCGTGCAATTGGGTAAAAGCGAAAACTGTGGGTATATTTGGGGTATCTGATAACTTGCAGTGGCTTTATAGTGAAAATTTAATCAATTTTCTATGTCAGTCCATGATTTTTGTTTTATCCGTTGGCAAGATTCTCATCAATCCGGTTGTTAAAAAGGCCGTCTGTTCAGACGACCTTTGCTCACTATAAGGTTATGTCCTGCCCAGTAGTTTTTGCCCGTTCGATAGCGGGATGTCGACCATTTGTCCGTCTGATTTGAAATACCGGTGAGCCGTTTTTGTTCGTATTCGGTTAAAGCTTTTTCGGCAAATTCGAGTGTTTCTGCCGAGGGGCGCTAAACATCAGTTTGGTAACGAGCCACTTGTTTGGGGTGGATGCAGAGCATGCCGCCGAAAGCCCATGTCGCGCCAGAAGGCGGTAAATGAGCGCAGGCCTTCGTTGTCGGAAAAATCGGGGAATACGGTTTCAATCGGCGGGTGCAGGCCGTTGAGGTGGCTGTGGAGGAGGAGGTCGGTGCGCAGTCGGTTGAAAAATACGTCCGCCGCCGCCGTGCCGGTTTGGATACCTAGGTTGTTGGACAGGTCAGAGGCAGCCGTAGGAGAGGGCGTGCAGGCCGTGGGCGAAGGCCAGTTGGGGCGGGTTGAAGTATGCCCTAAGCGTCGATGACCGGCGATGACGGGTTTACCGCTGCTTTGGTAGAGTGAGGTGATGTCGGCCGGGCGTTCGGCTTTCGGCAGGATGATGCCTTACCGTCGGCAGGTTTTTGCAGGGCGGAGAGGTCGATCGGTGAAATGGGTGCTGTTTGCGGAGTTGATGCGGAGCCAAATCGGACGAGCGTTTGCATTGGCGCAGTAGTCGGCGATGTTGGTTCTGGCTTGTGCTTTGTTGGCAGGCGAGACGGAGTCTTCCCAGTCGGCAATGACTTCGTCGGCACCGATGCCGAAGGCTGAGGGATGCGGTTGGGCTGGGTGTGGCTGGGACGAAAGGAAGATTTTCGGTATGGGCTGATCCAACATGTTTTTCCTTTTTCAGACGGCCTGTTTGCTGTTAATCGAACCGGTTTGGATTATACCGTTTTTCATGATGCATCCACACTTCTGCTTTGATTGTATTTTCAGACGGCCGGTGCCGCGTCTGGAATGTGAGAGGTGGGACGGCAGGCGTGCTTTTGACATTTTGAAGGTATGTTTTCATGTGCAGGGAGGCCGTCTGAAAGGGATCAGTTTCCGGAGGAGGGCGGTTTGGGATGATTTGAACCGTTCTTTGACTGCAGCGTTTTGAGGTGCTGTTGGCGGTCTCGCACGGTTCAGGCGGATTTTTCAGACAGCCTCCGAAGGGTACTTTTAGCGGTGATGGTTATGTGATTATAAGTGCCTCGAAAGGAGCTATGAGTAAAACGATTATTCATAGTGATCAGGCACCTTCGGCGATTGGTGCGCACAGTCAGATCAGTCAGGGGCGGGAGGGGGATACTGTATTTGAGCGGTCCGAATTCCGCTCGACCCGGCAACGATAGGTGGTCGGCGGCGGTAATTTCCACTGCCGAGGCGCATCAGGTTTTTAAAAATCTGCGTGCCGTGGCGGAGGCTGCCGGCGGTTCTGCTGGACGATGTGGTCAAGTTGAATGCTTATCTGACGGTTGGGCAATTTTGCCGTGTTCAATGAAGTGATGGCCGAATATTTCTCAGCTGTTCCCGCGCGTGCGGCGGTGGGTGTGCATGCTTGCCGAAGGGCGTTCAGGTGAAGCCGAGGCGGTTTTGGTATTGAATGCCTGACGGCTGGCCGATGGAGGCCGTATCGGCCTATGTTTGAAATCAGACACACAGCCGCAAAAGGCTGTGTGTTTTGTTGCACGCAGTCAATGGGCTTAGTGCTGGCAGTTAGGACAGTAGAATGTGCCGCGTTGGCCGATGACGGTCTCGATGCCGCCGCCGCATTGCAGAGCAGGGGTTGGCCGCTAAACGTAGACTTTGTATTCTTGTTGGAAATAGCCGCTTTTGCCTTCGCTGTCGACGAAGTCGCGGTGCTGCCGCCTTTTTCGATGGCGCGGCGCGGGGTTTCACCGGATGTGGTGTATGAGTGCTAGCTCGCTTTGCGGCTGATTTGATGGCGCGGGGCGGTTTGGGGCGATGCCGGCGGCGAACAGGCTTTCGTTGGCGTAGATGTTGCCCTACGCCGACGACGGTTTTGTTGTCCATCAATCACGCTTTTTATCGAGGCTGCGGCGTTTTTCAGGGCGTTGTGGGAGGTGGTCGGCGGTAAAAGCCGTTGCCCAGCAGTTTCCAGGTGCGAGGTTTTGCAGCAGGGGTGGGTTTCTTCCGGGCCGGGATACCATGAGACGATGCCGAAACGGCGCGGGTCGTGGCCAGCGCAATGGGTGCCGTCTGAAAATTCTGTTTCGACATGGTCGTGTTTTCCTGCGTCAGGGGATGTTGCCGGAGGTAAACATACGCAGGCTGCCGGACATACCCTGGGTGGATGAGCAGGATGCCTTGGGAAGATGGACGAGCAGGTGTTGGCGCGCCGCGTGCCTGCAGGACGGTTTCGCCGTTGAGGGTGCCGTCAAATCGGGCGGGACGAGGGTGGCGCAGTTTCGCTTGGCGGACGGTGGTGCGGACGATTGTTTTGCCGGTGATGGGGGCGCGATGCCGCGCAGGGTGTTTCGACTTCGGGCAGTTCGGGCATGATGTTTGCGTGGTTGGTGTGTTTTATGTTTTCGACGGCCTCTTGATGGGATGAGGCCGTCTGAAAGTGTTTAGAGGAAGCTGTGTTCGGCTGCGGGAAGGTTTTGTTTTTGACTGCTTCCACATAGGCTCTGACGGCGGATTGGATGTCGGGCCGGCCCGGACATGAAGTTTTTGACGGAATTTGGCGGTTTTGCCGGGGAAGATGCTGAGCATGTCGTGCGCGAGCCAAAACCTGTCCGTCGCAATCGATGCCCGCGCCCTATGCCGATGGTGGGGCATGGACGGTTATGTGTACCCTGTTTGCCCAATTCGGCGGGCACGCATCTCCATCAGGACGATGGCGGCTTTCGGCTTTCGTGGCAACGGCGTCGTTCGAGCAGGGCTTGGGCTTTGTCGCCTTTGCCTTGGACTTTCGCAGCCGCCGAGGCATGGACGGACTAGGGTGAGGCCGATGTGGGCGCAGACGGGGATGCCGCGCAGCTGCAGAAATTCGGTGGTTTCCGGCCATCCAGACCGCCGCCTTCGAGTTTGATCCATATGCGCGCCGTCGTGTCAGTTCGGCGGCGGCGGCGAAGGCTGTTCTTTGCTCTGCTGGTATGCGCCGAAGGGCAGGTCAGCCACAATCATGGCGGTTTTTGCCGCGCGTGCGACGGCGGCGGTGAATGATGCCACATGTCGTTCAGGCTGACGGGCAGGGTGGAATCGCGTCCTGGACGGTCATGCCCAGGAGGTCGCCGACCGGAGTACGATCCACGCCCGCTTCGTCCATCAGGGCAAAAGCTGGCTCATGGGCGGTGAGCATGGCGATCGCCTTCGGCCTTCATTTTTATTCAGTGTGTTTACGGTAATCATGTTGTTTTAATTGTCTTTCAGGTTGAGGTGTAGCGGCTGCCCTTGCATGGCTGATGGTGCGCAGCAACGGTTCGAAATAGTCGTCGTTGTCTGTGAAAGTCCATGTCGTCGTTGTTGGCAATCAACAGCGGGGCTTTCGTCGTAAAGGTGGAAGAAGCGGTGGGTATTCTTCGTGGTTGGTTCAGATAGCCCGACGGGAAGGAGTTTAACGCGCCAGCGCCGTCCCGAAACTAAACGCTTTTATGCCGCTTCGTTGCCGATTTGCTGAGGTAGATGACGAGGTCGGGCGATGGTATCTTGTCGGGCATGACTTTGTGTTTGATTTCCCAAAACAGGTTTTGTTCGTTTGCCGGTTGGTTGTCATCCAAGACGACGGGGACGAAGATTTGGTCTTTTTCTCAACAGGGAAGTCGGCGCTACCACGCGTAGCGTTGCGTGTTTCTTCAGTGTTGATGATATCGATGAGCTTTGGCGCGGCGCATCAGGAAAGTGAGTTCCGCCGCCAGGCCGTGGTTGCGGCGTTTTGGTAGAACAGGTCGAGGAAGGGGTTGTTTTCGGGGCTTTCCGTCAGGTAGAGAGCGTCAAAATATTCAGCCAGCCTGCGGGCAGGGGCGGATTTGCCGCCGCCGATCGAGCCTTCAGACAACGATGTATTGGTAGTCCATATGTTTTCCGGCATTTGTGGTTGGTCGGATACGGCGTGTTTTGGGGATGGGGCGATTATACGTTTTTGCCGCTTGGCGACCAAGCCGTTTGTTTGTTTGAGTGTTTTCAGACGGCCTCTGTAAGCGGTGTGATGTCCGTTCCCAAGTTTCTGCCAGATCGCGCGCGCTGCCGTGCCGGGCAGCGGGTAGTCGGGTGCGATGTCGGCCAGCGGGCGCATGACGAAGGCGCGCAGGTGGGCGCAGGGGTGGGGCAGGGTGAGGGCAGGGGTCGTCTCGTTTGGCCGCCGTAGTCGGTGATGTCTAAGTTCAGGTACGCGGGGGCGTTGCGGAAGCTGCGTTCTCGCCCGGCATCTTGTTCGACGGTGTGCGATGAAGAAAGGAGCAGGGCGTATGCGTCCAGCGTGGTTTCGATTGAGCGGCGGCATTGACGAAGTCAGGTTGGTCAGGATAGCCGACGGGTGCGGTGCGGTCAGCGGCGACAGGCGGGCGAGGCGATGCGGGGTGTCGGGACAGGCGTTCGGCGGCGAGGCGCGTATGGTGTCGGTGCTGCCGAGGTTGCTGCCGAAGGCGATAAGCAGTAACAGGGTGGTCATGGGGGTTTCTCCGGACGGTAACGGGCAGGGGTTGTCCGATGGGCTATGGTTGGTATGGAAAGGCAGGATTTTTGTCGTTTGGCGCGTCGTAAAGGAGGCCGTCTGAAAGTGTGTTTTCAGACGGCCTCCGTGTCGAGACGCATTGCGCAGTTACCATTCGTCAAACCGATGCGCAGTACGGCCCGCGGGCATATAGGAACGGCTCATAGGGGTCGAGGCATAGCGGTCGGTCAGGTTGTGCCCGTGAGTTCCGCGCTGAAATGTTTGTTGAATTTGCAGCGCACAGGCATCGACCACGGTAACGGCTGCCAGTTGGCGCTGCCGTTGTCGCTGCGGAAAGGCTTTCACTGTTTGCGCCGTCGCGCTGCAGGTAATGGTCGTGCCAGCGGGCGGACGGCTGCTGTTTGTCTTCAACGCGGCTGTGGAAGGTCAGGCGCGAACCGATTTTCGAGTTTTTCGTTTAGAAACCCGCCGCCGAGGTTGGCAACGACCGACCAGCGCGGCTGGATGCGGTTGATCAGCCAGCCGCCGGAGAGGCCGCCGTTTTGTGAGTAAGCGCACGGGGGAAGGTGCGGCCGTGGTAGATGTATTGTCGCATCATGTTGTTCTTCGACGGCGCGGCGGTCGCAGACTTCGTTTTTCATGTTCCACCACGCCCAAGTCGCCGAAGACGCGGCTCGTTGTCAAAACGGGTTTGGAGTTCCATGCCCGCTGATGACTTCATTTGTCGTGATTGCTGATTTGCCGGTGGAATAGTTGCGGTCGATGACGTTGCGGGTTTTGCTGTGGAAGTAGGTCAGCCGCACGTCCGCGTAACGCATTTTGGGCAGCAGGCGGGTGAAGTCAGGGCTTATGGAGATTTCCAGTTTTGGCGTGTTCGGGTTTGAGCGGGTTCAGAGTGCGCCAAAGCGGAATGCTGAACCTTTGGCGATGCTGTGGTTGCCGAAAGCCGAATGTGCCTTCATACATGCTGGGGAAGCGTTTGAATCGGTGCAACGAGGCGAACAGGCGGGTATTTTCGCCGAGCTTTGACCGTGGCGGAGAACATGAAGGTGAAGGCGCGGCCGCGTTTGTCCCATATTGTGCAGCTCTTCTTCGGTCAGGTGCCGGTATTCGATAACGGGATTGACTGATATCGGTTGGTACGTCTCGCCTTATAATCGCTTTGACTTTGCCGTAGGCATTGTTAAGCCGGTTTCGTTTGAAAATTCGGCGCGCCTGTTCGACGGTTTTCTCGGGATGACCGCGCCGCCAGTGATACAGTGTCCATTTCGCTTCGTTTGCGTGCAGTTGTATGATTTGCAGCCGCTGGCTGATCGTCCGTTTCCGCAAAACGGCGTCAGCTCTGCTGGTATCGGATTCTTCGGAAATTAGCGTTATTCGCTCAGCGCTGAGTTTCTTTGGCTCGGTTTCCAAATGCCCAGTCAAGGTCTGGAACGGGCAGGCTGTTTATCCAATTCCAAAAACGTTTGTCGTAGGCATCCATTCGCTTGCCCGTATGGTTGCCAGGGTCTGATCGTAGGCCTCTGCGGCATGATATTGGTCGGATAATTCCCCGATAGGGCACGGTATTCTTCCGGCGTGGCAGCCGATACTCGCAGGCTATGCGAAAATCGCTGTTGTCCGACAGTACGTTGAGTTTGTTTCCTTGTTCCAAACGATGCGGTTTTGTCGATGTAGCTCGCGGAGGAAGTCGGTTTGGTGGTAGTCGGCATAGCGGCCGCCGGCGTTCAGGGTCAGCCGAGGCGTGGCTGATATTTGAAGCTGAAGCCGAGGGTTTCCATTCGTCGCGTTTGCCTTTGCGCGGCATGGTCAGGCGAAGTTGGAATTTAAGGTAGTCTCAGGGTCTTCCAGAACAGTTTTTCGATTCTTCGTTTCGGCAGTGCGAGTATCCAGCCGGTACGCTGCCGCCTTTGAGTTTTTCGCGTTGGTAATCGCTCGTCAGTGTCAGTTCCAATTTGTCGGAAAGTTTCATTTTATTGGACAAATTGATGCCCTGGAGGTTGTGGCGCGGTAGGCGGCAGTGTTTGAAACGTTGAACACGGTTGTTGGTATAGGGCGGCAGTTTGTCCCATTCAGCTTTTTGCCTTTTGTAATACCAGTCTCGGCGTATTTTCGTTGAATATTTTGTCAGCGAATAGTGTGGATGCGGGATAGCCGCCGCGTGGAGTTGGTTTGCGAATCGTTGAACGTCCTCAAATCCCGCCTTCAACCCTATCCAGCGGCTGTTTTCGGGTTTTCACGATAGTCGAGGTTGATGGCGGTCTGTTTTACCCACCCTGCTACTGATTCCGCCATCAGCGTGCCTTTTGGTGAGCTTTGCTCATATCGGTTTCGCTGGAACCGTCGGATTTGATTTGCTTCCGCCGATGTTGCTGAACAGGATGCTGTACGGCATAACCCCGAAAAGGCATGGGTGCGGCGGCGCCGAGCTGTATGGTTGCCGGGCAGTTTGAGCGTCCTTTGTCCTGGCCATGAGAGCGCATGTTCAGGGATGCGTTGGCACTTCGCCGGACGGATGGTAATACATGCTCGACGCTGGCAGCATATTCTTTCGAATATTTGTAACTTTTCTGGGCGAGTTCTTCTTCGGTCATGGAGCTGGCATCAGGAAGTAGCGCAGTGTTCTGCGCCCTTGCCGCCGGCAGGGTGCACTGCTTGTCGCGCCATGCGCAGGCAATCAAGCCGTCAAACACTTCGCCGCGCATACCGAGCTGAAATACGGAAGGCGTTGTCTTTGAATACTCCCCGCCCGTCGAAAGCGCTGTTTTCTGCCCGGTCGCTGTCGTCCAGCATAATCGCCCAGTCCATGCGGTCGAAGAGAATAGGCTGCAGGCGGCGGTAGTCTGTATCCCACATGTTTGCGGCGTGGGCGTAGTCCGCTGTTTGATGGTGTTGTTGCCGGTTTCATCTTTGACTTCCATGCCGAAATTTTTGATCTTTCGGCACGATGTCGCCGGATTTCAGCGTTTTTCATGCTGACCGAACCGCCTATGCGCGGTGCGGATGTCGCGATTTTTGCCGGATGCGCCTTTTTCCACACATACACGCGTGACGAGATTCGGGTCGATGTAGTTGCGGTTGGATACGCTTTCAAAGCCGCGCCATACGCCGATGAGCCTGTTCCGTGCCGTCTCACCGTTACCGGAACTTTGCCTTCGCCCTGAATGCCGCGTAGCGTTAGGTCGAGCGCGCTGCTGTTGCGCGCGTCGCCGCTGTACACCTCCGCCATGCCGCCGATTAAACTCGGCCACGCTGCCGCCGCGGTAGTTTTCGATTGCTGTTTTCGCTTTAGCGCGCGTTGCTGATGTCGCGGGTGTAGACTTGACTGCGACACCGCTTCTGTCGCGGTCGCGGTGCCGATGACTCCGAAGATCTGCCACCTCCTTCTTCTGTCGTCGGTGCCATCGCTTCTGCCCATGCGGCAGGGAGTGCTGCCCTAAGTATGCTAATCGCGAGACCATGGTTTCCAGACGGCGGCTTGGGCAGGTATTTTACGCAAGCCTCATCTCTTGGATTCTCCTGTTTTTCTGATTGATTTGGCAGGCATGCTTGAAAAAGAGAATGATTAATATCAAACCCTAAATAAATGAAAAGGCGTATCGTTATAAATTGTTTTAAAAATATGGATTGAAGCGGTTTCGCCGCCCAGTTTTCCCTGCCTAAACAGTTCCAGCATTTGCCGTCGTTTTCCGCCAACTGACGCCACGATTGTCCGGTGTACCAGCACACCGTACGCCTGCAATTCGAAGATAGGGACGGCACCGGTCCTGCAACGCCTGACGGGGCCGCTCGATGCCCATCTTACTGCACATTGGGCGTAGCCTTCGACATCCGATCAGCCGCCATTCGAACGTTTTACCTTTATCGGAAAATTATGCCCACGCAGGCCGCCGTGCGCTGGTCGAGTTGGCGGGAGCTGGCCCGAGGGCGGGATTTGGTTTTCAAGGGGACGACATCCAGTTGGCGGCCGTGCGGCACGGCCGTTGCGGAACACACGAACAAGCGGCAGGGTTCAGAGCGAGTATTACCTGCGACCAAACGCGCGGCAACACCAGGCGGGCCGCACTCCGCGCCAAAACGGCTGCATCCGCGCCGCGCTGAACCACGACATCCGTGTTCAGGCTGGGCCCCTGCAGGTACAGTGTAAAAACCTATTCTGTGCGGTAGCTGCCGCGGTCGATGCGATGGAAAACACCGATCGAGACGCATCGTTCTGTGCGCGCGAGTCCGAGGCAGGCGAAAAACTAGACTTTCTGCGCGGCGACCGACCGCAAAAGTCGAGCTCATCTGCGCCCGCTGTACGACGCGCTGGCACGATTTGGATGGGTTTCGACCGCGTAACCAAAACGCTGCTGGAAAAAGTCTGAGTAGAGAGTTGCCCGCTGGCCTATAAGTGCGCGGCCGCACGCTTAACGGCGCAGTATGTGATTCCTGGACGAGGGCGCAAAACACCACGCCCGAACAAATGAAATGTTCCTAACCCGCACAGGCTGGTGCCAAAGCCGTCATCACGGGCGATTTGGAGCCAAACCGACTCTGCCGAAAAACATCAACCGGCCTGAAGGACGCCAAAGGAAAAACTATGGATGTGGAAGGGCGCTGGTCACACCTTTACCAGCGAGGACGTGGTGCGTCATCCGTTGGTGCAGCGTATCGTTGAAGCCTACGAAGCGGCGGGAAGAAGGCAGAGAGGCCGTCTGAAAAACCGATTTTGGCCGGAAGATAAGTTTTCACTTTTTGAAACTATGCCTCAGACGGCCTGAATACAAGAATAAACGATTAAGAATGATGAAGAACAAAGCATTGCTCATACTGCTGGCTGCCGCCGCATTTGGACCTCTCGCCCGCGGCGGCAGCGGCGGAAAAAATCAAAACCGGCAGCCATAAAACCAAACACAAACCACAGGCTGCCGCCAAAACGCTCAAAAACATCCGCATCTAGCCACATCAACCGCACTACCGGCGGGCAGGAACTGATGCTGCATAGCATGGATTTGGTCGGCCACCCTACCGCTGGGCGGCGGCACCGATACCGGATTCTGATTGCAGCGGCATGATCCAATATGTTTACAAAAACGCCCTCGGCGTGAACCTGCCGCGCAGTTCGCGCGATATGGCCGCCGCCAGCCGCACCATCAGCACGCGCGACCTGCAAACCGGCGATTTGGTATTTTTCAACACCTCCGGCTCGGGCATTTCGCACGTCGGCCTTTACTTGGGCGGCGGAAAATTCTCACGCCTCGTTCCGGCAGCACGTGCAGACCGAAAGCCTGCGAGTGCCGTATTACGCGCAACGTTTGGTCAAGGCGGGCACGTTTTTAATTCCGCAGCAAAAGGCCGTCTGAAAACGCAGTTTTAACGAAGTGAAAACCATGTCGCGTGTTTCAGACGGCCTTTTTTGTTTTGAACATATTTGCTATTTGGGCAAATAATGTTCGACACTTTCCTTCAATATCCCAATCAAATCTTCGTCCATATAGCGGTAATCATCGGAATATCCAATACGATGATTTCTTTTGTGCTGCAAAGCGCGGGGAACTGCGCTAGCAGGCGGTTTTTGTGCTTTTGCTCCGATGACAAAAACTTATCCGCCCATGCGATATCGGCAGCAGAAACAGTTCGCCGCGCATTGGGGCTTGTGCCTGCGGAACGGGTTTGAACATTCGCAACGGCGAAACACAAGCTCAGCAGTGGGCTGCGCCATTGGTTGCGGCTGCAAATAAGTACGTTCATAGAAATTAAAAAGGCGGAAAAATATCCGCCTCGTGAAAATCCATCTCGATTGATTCGAAATGTGTTTTTAAAGTTAATCAAACCATTCGGCTTCAAATTCATGCTGCCTGAAGGGGCTAAACAGCCCAGTTTTTGCACGCGCTTGACTTTATTCCTACGGAAAATACATCAAATCCCACTTTTTCTCGGCTTGCCCTCAAAAAGGGTTTTTGCCGTGGACGCGATGGCTGGGCGTTATGATGCCGCCGCCATGCACGGCTGCGACTCGGTCTAAATTGTCCATTATCTACTTTCTAACTTTGTTTCGAAAATCGGGTTCAGCAGCCGCGATTTTTATGTGTCCGGTTGTTCGGCAATAACAATGAAAACGGAATTATAGCGAAAGTTTATCGTTTGTACCAGTAACCGGCTTGCCGTTGGTTAAAGGCCGTCTGAAAACCATCCCTGAATGTTTTCAGACGGCCTTTGGCTATATAAAGAGTAAACATTACAAATAATTAGGCGTGCTTGAGTGAACATCGGCAGCAGTATGGACGATAGTAAGGCAAAAGTTTCAATTTTTATTTGGAAACAATCGGTAGGATGGTTGAACGGAAGATAAAAGCGGGATGCCATTACGGGTAGTAGGGCGTGATTTGCTTAATGTTTCATTAGCTTAGAAATTTATTTTCCTTGAGATGGGATGCCGTACCACTGTGGCGGAAGTCGAATGAACCTATTTTATGACATGCTGCCCCGCTTGTCTGGGACACCCCCTACATTTATGTTAAAAATTCGGCGAAATTTCTTTTTATAAAATTCAACCATGACCGACGCAACTATCCGCAACGACCATAAATTCGCACTCGAAACCCCTGCCTCGTCAGCCTTGAAGATGAAATGCGCAAAAGCTATCTCGATTACGCCATGAGCGTGATTGTCGGCCGCGCGCTGCCCGATGTGCGTGACGGTTTGAAGCCGGTGCACCGCCGCGTGCTTTACGCCAGCGCACGAGCTGAAAAACAACTGGAACGCCGCCTACAAAAAATCGGCGCGTATCGTCGGCGACGTCATCGGTAAATACCATCCGCACGGTGATGTAGCGGTTTACTACACCATCGTGCGCATGGCGCAGGATTTCTCGATGCGCTACGTCTTAATCGACGGTCAGGCAACTTCGGTTCGGTTGACGGCGACGGCGCCGCGGCGATGCGTTATACCGAAATCCGCATGGCGAAAAATCGCCCATGAAATGCTGGCGGATATCGAAGAAGAAACCGTCAATTTCGGCCCAAACTACGACGGCAGCGAACACGAGCCGCTGGTGTTGCTGACCCGCTTCCCCGCGCTGTTGGTCAACGCTCGTCCGGTATCGCCGTCGGCATGGCGACCAACATCCCGCCGCACAACCTCACCGACACTATCAACGCCTGTCTGCGTCTTTTTGGACGAACCCGAAAGCCGAAATCGACGAATTGATCAACATCCTGCAAGCCCCCGATTTCCCGACCGGCGCAACCATCTACGGCTTTGAGCGGCGTGCGCGAAGGCTATAAAATCAGCCGCGGCGCGTCGTCATGCGCGGTAAAACCCATATCGAACCCATAGGGCAAAAACGGCGAACGCGAAGCCATCATCATCGACGAAATCCCGTATCAGGTGAACAAAGCCAAGCTGGTGGAAAAATCGGCGAACTGGTGCGCGAAAAAACGTTGGAAAGGCGTATCCGACCTGCGCGACGAATCTGACAAAATCCGGTATGCGCGTCGTTATCGAATTGAAACGCAACGAAAAACGCCGAAGTCGTTTTAAACCAACTCTACAAACTCACCCAGCTTCAAGACAGCTTCGGCATCAACATGGTTGCCTTGGTTGACGGTCAGCCGCGCCCTGTTGAACCTGAAACAGATTTTTGGCGGAATTTCACGCCACCGTCGCGAAGTCGTTACCCGCCGCACCCTGTTCCGCCTGAAAAAGCGCGTCATGAAGGCCACATCGCCGAAGGCAAAGCCGTCGCCTGTCCAATATCGACGAGATGATTCGCTGATTAAAGAATCCGCCGACGCGCCCGGAAGCCAAAAGAAAAACTGCTCTCCCGTGCATGGCGCAGCGGTTTGGTGGAAGACATGTTGAGCCGTACCGACCTTGACCTGCGTATGGCGCGTCCCGAAGGTCTGCCCGCCAATCTCGGCTTGCAGGAACAAGGCTATTACCTGAGCGAAATCCAGGCTGACGCCATCCTGCGCATGAGCCTGCGCAACCTGACCGGCCTCGACCAAGAAGAAATCGTCGGCGATTACAAAACATCATGGCAAAAATCATCGACTTTTTGGACATTTTGCGAAACCGGAACGCATCACCCAAATCATCCGCGAAGAATTGGAGAAACCAAAACCACTTCGGCGACGAGACGCCGCAGCGAAATCAACCGTTCGGCGGCGACATTGCTGATGAAGACCTGATTCCGCAACGCGAAATGGTCGTTACCCCTGACCCATGTGGTTAGTATCAAAACCCAGCCGACCACCGACTATCAGGCGCAGCGTCGCGGCGGACGCGGCAAACAGGCGGCGCCACCAAAGACGAAGACTTCATCGAAACCTTGTTCGTTGCGAACACGCATGACTATTTGATGTGTTTCACCAACCTCGGCAAGTGCCACTGGATTAAGGTTTACAAACTGCCTGAAGGCGAGTCGCAACAGCCGCGGCCGTCCGATTAACAACGTCATCCAGTTGGAAGAAGGCGCGAAAAGTCAGCGTTATCCTCGCCGTGCGCGAATTTCGAAGACCAATACGCTCTTTGCCACCGCGCAAGGCATGGTGAAAAGTCCAGCTTTCCGCCTCAAAAACGTCCGCAGCCAAGGCATCAAAGCCATCGCGCTCAGAGAAGGCGATCTACTCGTCGGCGCTGCGCAAACCAGCGGCTCGGACGACATCATGCTGTTCTCCAACTTAGGTAAAGCCATCCGTTTCAACGAATACTGGGAAAAACTAGCAACGACGAAGCGGGAGATGCCGACATCGAAACCGAAATTTCAGACGACCCTCGAAGACGAAACCGCCGGACAACGAAAAATGCCCCTGCCGAGCGGCAAACACGGCGTGCGTCCGTCCGGTCGCGGCAGTGGCGGCCTGCGCGGCATGCGCCTGCCTCCCGACGGCAAAAATCGTCGCCTGATTACCTTCGCCCCCGAAGCCGCGCAAAGCGATTTGCAAGCGCTGACCGCCACCGCCAGCGGCTACGGCAAACGTACCCCGATTGCCGATTACAGCCGCAAAAACAAAGGCGGGACAAGGCAATATCGCCATCAATACCGGCGAGCGCAACGGTGATTTTGGTCGCCGCGACCTTGGTCGGCGAAACCGACGACCTGATGCTGATTACCAGCGGCGGCGTCCTCATCCGCACCAAAGTCGAACAAATCAGCGAAACCGGCTCGCGCTGCAGCAGGCGTGCGCCTGATTAATCTGGACGAAGGCGAGCAACTGGTCAGCCTCGAGCGGGTAGCGGAAGAGCCGGAAGACGCGTCAGCTTCAGATGAAGAAAACACTACCGAGGCAAACGTAACGACAGAAGACAATACACCGCAATAGAAGAACAGGCCGTCTGAAAAACAACGCACGTTTTCAGACGGTTTTATTTATAGTGGATTAATGAAATCAGGACAAGGCGGCGAGCCACAGACAGCTAGCAAATAGTCGGGCAAGGCGAGCCAACGCTGTACTGGTTTAAATTTAATTCACCATATCAACGTTTAACGTACTCACAAGGATATTCATATGGAAAATCATCGCCCTGCACGCAGGCTATCAACTGAACCGACCACCAAATCCGCTCGCCGTCCCGATTTTACCAAACCACTCCTCACACTTTCGACAACACGCAGCATGGCGCAGACCTGCTTAACTCCTTGACGTTGCGCGCAATATCTACACCCGCATCATGAACTGACCACCGCCGTTTTAGAAGAACGTGTCGCCCGTCTGAAGGAGGTATTGCCGCATTGGCTGTTGCCAGCGGTATGGCGGTGGCGATTACCTATGCCGTTCAAACATTGGCTGAAGCAGGCGACAACATCATCGCAACCCAAACCCCTACGGCGGCACATACACCCTCTTTTGCCCACAGCCTGCCGCCGCGCCAAGGCATAGAAGGCGCTTTATCGATCCCTGCCAAACCCGAAGAAATCGCCGCCAATACCGACAGCCGGACCAAACTGGTGTGATTGTGAATCCATCGGCAATCCCGCCATCATCGTCGTCGATATTCGCTATTTGCCCGCCGCACACGCCCAAGGGCCGCCACTGATGGTAGATAACACCGTCGCCGCCCACGCCGTTCCGCCCCATCGAACACGGCGTCGACATCGTTATCCAATCGCTGACCAAATATATCGGCGACCACGGTACAACGATTGGCGGCGCACTATCGACGGCGGCAAATTCTAATGGCAGGCAATCCGCGGTTTTGACCGAACCTTCAATCGGCCCCGATCCGTCCTACCACGGAGTAAACTACTGCGAGCATTTTGTGCGACGCATACATCGCCCGCGCCCGCGTCGTCCTGCTGCGCAATACCGGTGCCGCCCTATCGCCGCACACGCGCGTTTTACCGTCAAGGTTTGGAAACCTCGCCCTACGCAGCGGAGCGTCATTGTGAAAACGCCTTGAAAGTAGCCGAATTTTAAAGAAACACCCGCAGGTCGAATGGGTAAACTATCCCGCCTTGCCTGACAGCCCGTACTAAAAACTTAATCGACCGCGACTACGGCGGCAAAGCCTCGGGTTTGCTGGAGTTTCGGCATTAAAGGCGGACGCGAAGCCGGTAAAATTCATCGACGCACTGCAACCTTCCTGCGCTTGGTGAATATCGGCGATGCCAAAATCGCTTGCCACCCATCCCGCCACCACTACCCACCGCCAGCTTGACGATACCGAACTCTGCCGCAGCAGGCGTCAGCCCCGATATGGTACGCCCGAGCGTGGCATCGAGCATATCGACGATTTGCTTGCCGACTTGGCGCAGGCACTGGAAGCGGCACGGTATAGCGGGTGAGCAGTAATATTTAGGAGCAAAAACTGCCGTTGCCGCCCCTGAGTAGTGAGGCCGTCTGAAAACCCTTTCCCATTTGAGGCAATACCGGTTTTCAGACGGCCTCTATAAAGCCCCTGTCGCTACAAATCTGCTCAATCCCGCCGCCCTGTAGATATAGTGGATTAACAAAAATCAGGACAAGGCGACGAAGCCGCAGACAGTACAGATAGTACGGAACCGATTCACTTGGTGCTTGAGCACCTTAGAGAATCGTTCTCTTTGAGCTAAGGCGAGGCAACGCTGTACTGGTTTAAATTTAATTCACTATACAACCGAGCCGAACGGATTATTCGGATGCTTCAGCATCTGAAAGGCCGTGCCGTTTGAATCGAAATACGGCTAAACGACCGAACAGCCGTTTATCCGCCTGCCGCTTCGGCGGCCTGTTTTTATCCACCTCCGACCGATTCCCGCCCATACTAGCGGAACGACATTGCTCCGCCCAAAACAGCCGGATCAAACATCTGGCCAAACCGCTGCCTCTGCTGCCAAACGGCGCGCGCTACAAACCCCGCTCGAAGGTACGCACCTTTGAAGCCTTTTTGAACGCAGGCGGCAGGCCGGAATGCGTGTAGTGGCGGAAAAACCATTTGAAGATGCCGAAATATCGGCATTGCTGCAACGGATGCCGTCTGAAAACTGTTTCGTCGCCGCGCCGATACTGGGCAGGCTGACCGATTGGGGAGGGCGGAAACATCGTCGCTGATGATGCTGCCGTCCGCCGCAAAACGGCCGGAAGACGGCGACTGCGTCGTGCTGGAGCGGGTGCAGGACCCCGGCAATATCGGCACCATATTGCGCAGCGCGGCCGCTTCGGGCGTGCGCGACATCGTGCTCGGTGCGGATTGCGCCGACGTGGTCGCCGAAAGTCCTGCGTGCGCACGGCTGCGCATTGCTGAGGCTGCATCCCGATACCGATTTGGCCGTTTGGCGGCAGGGCTACCGTCCGCCGCTGTCGGCCACCGCACTCGACGAACGCGCGTGCGGCCTGTACGGTTTGGATTTGCGCGAACCCTGCGGCTGGCTGTTCGGCAATGAAGGGGCGGCGTCAGTGCCGAAATGCGCCGGGTTGGTGGACAGGACGGTTAAAACCTGATGACTGGAGACACCGAATCGCTCAACGTCGCCATGGCGGCTACGGTGCGCCTGTTCGAGCAATGCGCAGCGTTTGCCTGCGGCAGAGTGAGGCTGTCTGAAAAGATAGTCGAGTAGGGCGGCACTATGTTCCTTTGCCGCTATTGCCGATGAAGCGGAATTTGCCTTCAGTCATATCGAAAACAAACAGGTCGTCTGAAAACCCGTCTGACGGGCTGTCGGGCTTTTCAGACGGCCTTTGATATTTAACCACCGCCGTTTAATTTTTCGGGCGGCTGTCGAGGATGTTGATGACTTTGGCGCGGTTTGGCGAGGCTGATGCTGTCTTCGTCTCCCGCTGTCGAAACGGGAGCGGTAGGGGTTTCGCCGTCAGGCCAACCGCCGTGCTTTGAGGTTTTGACCGCGTTTCAGCCGGCGAAGTCGAAAAGCTCTGCGTCGGCGAGGAAGGGACGACGTTTTGCAGGGCGGAGAACATCGATTCAATGCGGCACGGGGAAGCGTTTTGTCCCACTCGCGCATCATGTCGCCGATGACCTGGCGTTGCAGGTTGGGCTGCGAGCCGCAGAGGTTGCACGGGATACTCGGAATTGTTTCAGCCCGGCGTATTTAATCAAATCTTTTCTTTTCACATACGCCAGCGGGCGGATGACGATGTGTTCGCCGTTATCGTCTCACCAACTTGGGCGGCATGGCTTTGAGTTTGCCGCCGTAAAACATATTGGCGAACATAGTGGCGAGGATGTCGTCGCGGTGGTGTCCCAAGGCGATTTTGGTGCAGCCCACTTTGGCGGTGCGGTAGAGGATGCCGCGGCGCAGGCGGCTGCACAGCGAACAAGCTCGTTTTCGCCTTCATCCAATACGCGTTTGACGGTGGAGTAGGTGTCTTTCGACGATTTTGTACGGCACGCCTATGCTGAGATAGGTCGGCAGCACTTCTTCGGGGAAGCCCGGCTGCTTTTTGGTCGAGATTGACGGCAACCAGCCTCGAAATCAATCGGCGCTGGTCTTGAGCTGGCGTAGATGTTCATAGGGCGTAGCTGTCTTTGCCGCCGGAGAGGCAGACCATGATTTTGTCGCCCGTCCCTATCAGCGTTGAAATCGTTAATCGCATCGCCGACGGCGGGCGCAGGCGTTTTTGCAGTTTGTTTGCTTTCGTGTTCGTGTTTCGGTTTGTTGGACATTTTTATGTGTTTCGGTTTGTTTTCGGTTGGGGCGCGATTATAGCGGAAACACCCTGTTTTGAGGCCGTCTGAAAGGATGCGGCATCCATCGGACGGAGGGCGAGCTTTCAGACGGCCTTTGCGTACAATGCGGCCTTTATTTTTCCGGAAACCGCAAACAAACGATGATTTCTAGAAACATGGATAGGCCTGCGCTTATTTGCGGGCGAAAAACGAAATGGCTTTTAGTGTCGTTTATCGGCATTATCTCCATCATCGGTATCGCCATCGGCGTGATGGCGCTGATAGTGGTCTTGTCGGTGGTGAACGGCTTTTCAGAAAGACGCGCAGCCAATTGTTCGTCGCGCCGCACGCCGAAATCGGCTTTTACGATACGGAAAACGGCGGCAGCTGGCAGGATTTACGCAAAATGGTGGCGGGCAATATGATCGTTCTCGGTTCCGGCTCCCTATATCGCCGATCAGGCACTTTTGGCCAACAACGGCGTGGTGCGCGGCGTACAGGTGCGCGGCATAGACCCGCAAGAAGAGAAGCAGGTCGTCGATTATTGAAGAAAATGACTACCGGCAAATTTGAAGATCTGAAACCGGGCGAGTTCGACATCATCCTCGGCCAGGAATTTACCAACGAACTGGCGCGGAAGGGCGGCAAGGTAACGGTGATTACGCCCGAAGGCAACGTTACGCCCGCCGGCGTGGTGCCGAGGTTAGCGCAGTTCAACGAGTGGGCGTGGTGAAGACCGGCCTCACGAATTGGCACAATACGCTGACGCTGACCCATATCGAAGACGCACGGACGCTCTACCGCTTTGAAGGCGGTTTTGCCGGCCTGCGCCTGAAACCGGCCGATCCGCAAAACGCACCTGCCGTCGTGCCCAAGCTCCTGCTTACCGATGCGGTCGACCGCGTGGGCGCGCGATTGGACGTTCAGCAACCAATCGTATTTCAATGCCGTGAATTGGAAAAAGAAATGCTGTTTGTCGTGATGTTCTTTCATCAGCCTGGTGGCGTCAATCAACCTGATTTCCACCCTGATTGGCGACCGTTACCGAAAAGCAGTCGGCAATCGCCATTTTACGCACGCAGGGTATGCCGCCTTCGGGCATCACGGGAAAATATTTTTGTCCAAGGCACGCTGTTGGTTTAATCGGCACTACCATCGGCACCGTGCTCGGCCCGTTGCTGGCGGTGAATATCGGCGACATACCGAAATGGGTGGAAAACCCGCAGGGGCGCAAGCTGATCGAACTGCGCATATTTCCTCGACTATCGCCCTCGCACGTCCTTTTGAACGACGTGGCGGCGGTTGTCGCCATTTCTCGGCCTGTCGCTGCTGGTAACGCTTTATCCGAGTTGGCGTGCGGCGAGAACCGAACCTGCGGAGGCTTTTGCGTTACGAGTAACACCATATTGAGCTTGCGAGGCCGTCTGCAAAAATTATTACGACGGACAGTTGAACGTGCAGGTGCTGGACAATCTGACCCTGCAGGTGGACAAAGGCCAAAGCATAGGCATCGTCGGCGCGTCGGGCAGCGGAAAATCCACCCTGCTGCACATCTTGGGCGGGCTGGACAAACCGACTTCCGGTCGTGTTTCCCTGATGGGGCAGGACTTGTCCCAGTTGAGTCAGAAGCAATTGAGCGGGCTGAGAAACCAATATCTCGGCTTCGTTTACCACGTTCCACCACCTGCTGCCCGAATTTTTCCGCCTTTGGAAAACGTGATGATGCCCCTCCCATCGGCAAACGCCCGAAAAGAACAGGCGCGCGAATGGGCGTTGCTGATGCTGGAAAAGTCGGCCTGAAAGACCGCGTGCAGCACCTACTGGCGAACTTTCGGCGGCGAACGCCAACGCGCCGCCATCGCCCGCGCACTGGTTACCGACCCGGCCTCGTCTGCTGGACCGACGAGCCGACCGGCAACCCAGACCGCAAAAACGCCCTCAACATCCTCGACATGATGATGGAACTGAAGCAGGAACTCGGTACCGCGCTGGTGGTGGTGACCCACGACGACGAGCCCTACCGCCCGTTTCGACCGCGTATTGAACATGACCGACGGCGCTGTCAGCTGAACCGACAGGATCAGGCCGTCTGGAAAACGCATTTCCCGTCCGGCAATCCGTTTTCAGACGGCCCTCACGTTTGAAACACCCGCTGAAGAGGCGCAAAATGCGTTCTTTACCGAACTTCACATTGAAGAGGATCATGAACGGAGAACTCCATCCCTGAAACCCCTGGCCATCCGGGGCGCTAAAGAACAAACCAACTACAACGAACACAACCAGGCACTGTTTATCACCAGCAGCTTCATGTTTGACAGCGCGCCGACGGAGCAGCACTCTTCAAAGGCGAGAAGGCCGGCTTTACCTACAGCCGCACCGCCAATCCCACCACCGCCGCCTCGCCAAACGCATCGCCATTTTGAAGGCGGCGAGGCGTCCGTGCACCACTTCCACCGGCATGCACTGCCATCAATGCCGCCCTGCTGACCTTCCTCAGCGCGGGCGACCACCTGATTTGCAGCCGCAGCCTGTTCGGCACCACCATGGGCCTGCTGAACAACCACATTGCCCGCTTCGGCATCGAAATCAGCTTTGTTTCGCTGACCGACTTTGACGAATGGCGCGCTGCCGTGCGCCCGAACACCAAAATGCTGTTCTCGAAACCCCGTCCAACCCGCTCAACGAAGTGGCCGATTTGAACAGCTGGCCGACATCGCCCATCAGGCGGGCGCGCTGCTGGTGGTGGACAACAGCTTTCCCTGATCTCGACTTTTGCGGCAGCCGCCGAAATTCGGCGCGGATTTGTCGGTACACTCGGCCACCAAGGCGATAGACGGGCAGGGTAGGGTGCAGGCGGCGTGGTGGTCGGACGCACTGAACTGATGCAGCAGGTTCAGGTTTACTGAACGCCTGCGGCATGTCGATGGCGCTGTTTCACGCCTGGGTGCTGCTCAGCGGCGTGGAAACCCCGTTGCCGCGTATCGCACAGCAACGTGCTAATGCCGAAAAATCGCTGAATGGCTGCGGCGGCAGCCGCAAATCGAGCGCGTTTATCATTCCGGCTTTTGCCGACCACCCGCAGGCCGAATTGGTGAAAAACAGCACGGGCGGCGGCATCGTCTTGGCGTTTGAAGTCCGGGGGCAGGAAGCCGCATGGAAACTGCTCGACAGCGTTAAAATCTTTCTCCAAAACCGCCAACTGGGCGACGTGCGCTCCACCATCACGCACCCGTGGACGACCACACACGGCAAAATGCAGCCTGAAGCGAAACACGCCGCAGGCATCCGCGAAGGCCTGTCGCAGGCATCTCCGTCGGCCTGGAACACGCTCGACGACCTGATTGCCGATTTGGCACAGGTACATGAGCATAGCCGTTTTCAGACGGCCTCTTTAGATAGGAGGCCGTCTGAAAAACAAACGGGCGGCAAACCGGAAAGAACGTCCCCAAGCCGTCCGTCCGACTACCACGCAACGAAACAAACACACAACATCAAAAAAAGGAAAAACACACATGACTGAAGCGCACTCTCCGCCTGGGCTATGAAAATCGGCCTCACCGTACTCGTCATCTTCATCGGTTTCATCGTTTACGACCTCGGCAAAAATCGAATGCGGGCAAGTTCGGCATGTTCATCCTGTTCTTCGTACCGGCCGGGCGTATTCGGTTTCGTTCAAAGAGCTGTTAATCGGCTTTTTGATGAAAAATAATTTTTCAGACGGCCTGAGGAATACCGCCCATGCTGCCCCTACCCTGTTCAAACGCCTGCTTTTGCTGATTCCCACCCCGCTCGGCATACTCGCGCTCACCTTCCTGATTATCCAATCGTGCCCGGAGGTCCGGTGGAACAGCTGATGGCGGAACTTTCCGCAGCGGTGCGGCGGCGGAAGCGGCATCGGCGGCGGCAGCGCGGTAGGCCGCACGCGCCCTGAGTGCCGACGACATCGCCGCACCCAACGCCCTCTACGGTTTCGACAAGCCGCCGCTGACCCGCTTCGGCGAAATGCTGGCGCGTTTTTGCCCGCTTCGACCTCGGCAACAGCTTCTTCCACCACGAAACCGTGGCCGAACTCATCCGCCAAAAGCTGCCTGTTTCCATGAGCCTCGGCCTGTGGACCTTCTTCCTCACCCACCTCATCTGCATCCCGCTGGGCATCGAAAGCTGTTCGCGACGGCAGCCGCTTTCGACACCCTGACCGGCCCTCGTCATCCTCGTCGGCTACACCATCCCGCCCTTCGTGCTCGGCCTGTTGCTGCTGGATGTTGTTCGGCGGCGGCAGCTTTTTCGCCCTGGTTTCCGCAAGGCGGACTGACGGGCGACAACTGGGACCAACTCTCCACTGCGGGAAAAATCGCCGACCACCTTGGCACATCGCCCTGCCCGTTACCGCCTCCGTTGCCGGCAGCCCTTACCGTTACCACCGTTTTAACCGAAAAACGTCTTCCTCGAAGAAATCCGCCGCCAATACGTCTATACCGCCCGCGCCAAAGGCCCGCCCGAACGGGAAAATCCTGTTCAAACACATCTTTCCGCAACGCCATGATTCCGCTGATTACCGGCTTTCCGCCGCCTTCATCGGTGCGTTTTTCACCGGCAGCCCTGCTGATTGAAACCCTGTTTTCCTCGACGGGCTCGGACTGTTGTCCCACGAAGCGGTACTCAAACGCGACTACCTGGTCGGAGGTACGTCTCTACGTTTCACCCTGATGGGCCTGACCGCCCGCCTGCTGACCGATTTGTCCCACGCCCGCGCCGATCCGCGCATCCATTTTCGGCAGCTACCGCTGAATCTGCATTCAGGTTGCTCTGAAAGCCGGTTTTCAGACTACCGCCATCCTATCCCGAAGCCCCGAAACACCGCATTTCGTTATATAATGCCGCCTTTTTCCCGAACGGCGGACACATGAAAAACCGTAGAAAAACATATTGGTGGCACAGCGCGCAGCAAATGTTTGAGCTGGTGGACAAAGTCGAAGACTACCCCGAATTTTTGCCGTGGTACGGCAAGACTCGAAGTCATCTCGCGCGAAGGAGACGAACTCAAAGCCCGCCTGTATATGGACCATAAGGCGTGAAGCGTCCTTTTGCCACCCACAACCGCAACATCCCCGGCCGCGAAATCCGTATGGAACTCGCTGGAAGGGCCGTTCAAAACCCCTGCGCGGACGGTGGTATTTCATCGACGGCGGCGACTGCCGCAAAAATCGAATTCCGCCTCGAATATGATTTTGCCAACCCCATGCTTTCCGCCCCTGATCAGCCCCTGCTTTTCAGCCACTGGCCGGGCTCGGCTGGTGGAACCTCATCGCCGAAGCGGGACAAACGCTATGATTGACATCGCGCGCCTACGGCACGGACCAAAAACAGTTTTTGCAGCAACTGACCGTCGAGGAAGGTACAACCGCCCGCGAAGCGACGTTTTGCAGCGGCCTGTCCCGCCGCCTTTCCCGAAGTTGACGTTTGCACGCGCCGCTGGGGATTTTCGGCAAACAGGTCGCCGACGATACCGTTTTGCGGCAACACTGACAGGGTGGAACCTCACCGCCCGCTGCGATTGGACCCTCGAAGAAGTCTCGCCGCCGCCGCGTGTCCGACGGCGGCAACAAAAAATCAAACGATAACCCGAATATGAGCATCAAACCAATCGTCGGCCTGGGCAACCCGGGCACAGAATACGAACACACGCGCCACAACGCGGGCTTTTGGTTTTAGACGAACTCGCCTGCGGAAGGCCGTGAAGCACGAAAAATACTTTGGCCACACCGCACGCGCCAGCCGCCCCGAAGGCGAAGTCTGGCTTTTTGGAAACCCGACACCTACATGAACCTCTCCGGCAAAGCCGTCGCCGCTTTGGCGCAGTTTTATAAAATCCGCCGGAGGAAAACTCTCGTCGCCCACGACGAACTCTGACATTCCCCAGTACAAATCCGCTTCAAGCTCGGCGGCGGCAACGGCGGGCACAACGGTTTGAAAAGACATAAGGCCAAATTCGGCACGCCGGACTTCTACCGCCTGCGCCTCGGCATCGGCCACCCGGCGACCGCAATCTGGTCGTCGGCTGCGTGTTGAACAAACCGAGTGCCGAAGACCGCGCCCTGATAGACAAGGTAATCGAAAATCGCTGCAAGGCCCGCTGCTGATTATGGCGGGCGACCGCGAAGCCGCCGCCACCCGTTTTCTGCATGCGAATACTAGGGAGGCCGTCTGAAAAACAGCTTTCAGACGGCCTCTGCCTCGTACAGCGGGATGATTATTCGTTGATGGTCGATTCACGTATTGCCGATACGGAATCGCCGAGCCGTCATTTCCGCGCAGGAATCCGGGATATGTCCGAACAGAAGTTTGTCGGACAAAAAGGTTTCGATTGAGCGTGCCCGGATGCCCCCTAGTAAGCTGTAAGCTAACGCTGATAATGGGTTGGACCCTCTCTATTCCCTGTATGCCGAATATTTGAAGGCCGTCTGAAAACAGTTTCAGACGGCCTTATTGTGCGTACGCGCTTAGATGCGCCATCGGGCATATCGTGTCTTCATACGGCGTTCGACCACACCCGAGCGTTCAAGGTAAACGGCGTATCGGCGTAATCGTTCAGGCCTTCTCGAACTCAAACAGGTATTCCCCTTTCACCATCAGGGTTAGCGCGGTTCGGCTGCGGTTGGGAGGAAGCGACAGGCTTCGGATGATAACGGATAGTGTTTGCTGCCCAAATACAGGCTGCCGTCCAAAGAATATTCGGGTTCTGGCGCGCCTTCGTCGGCAAAACCGTTTTCACTCGCTGAAGGTGAGTTGCAGGCCGGCCAAGTCGCGCGGATAGGGCGAGGGCATGCACGTTGTATAAGTCGATGTTCAGGGAAGTTTCGGTAGTTTCACCGTCCCAAACGAATGGGCGGAAGCAGATGCAGAGGGCTCAAACGGCCTTCTGCGGCCGATAAAAAGGCATCCGACAGGGCAGAGGCGTTTGACGGGGAAAAAGATTGCGTTTGCCGCGATTGATTGTGTCGTGCGTGATTGTTTGAGGAGGCGGTACTGGCGGTGCCGCCTGTTTGTTCGGTGTTTCGGCCGCTTATTCCAGCCACTTCACGATTTCGTCAATCGGCTTGCGGCTGCGCGGCGAGATATCGCGCGCGGTAGCCGAAGGTAACCATCACGGACACGCCCCATTCTTGAGGGTCGAATGCGCCGGCTTCGCCAAAATGCGGTTCACTTCTTCATAATCGAAACCCCTATCGGCAGGAGCCGATGCCGATCATTGCCGCACCGCTCATCATGTTGCCCAAGGCGATGTAGGTTTGCTTGCAGCACCAGTCGAAAAGCGCGCGCTCGTCATCGGCGGTTTTCGATGTCGCTTTTGGAATTTTTCGTAAACCGCCAGCACGCTGCATTCCTTCGTCCGCCGCGCTTCCAGGCCTGCACGCAGGAAGGCGGAGTCCCAGCGGGCGTTTTTTTCTTCGCCAGTATCACCACCAAATGGCTGCAGTCGTCCACTTGCGAGGCCATGCCCCAGCCTCACCGGTTTCAGACGGCCTTCAGCTCGGCGTTCTGCACCACCAGAAACCGCCACGGTTCCGGAACCGATGGAGCTGCGGGAGAGCCGCGCCAATTCCAGAATATAGGCAAAATCGTCCGGTGAGATTTTTGACGGGTCGTAGGCACGGGTGGCGCGGCGGTGGCGGAACGCGTCCAAAACCTGCTGTTTGTCGATATTAAACATCTTCGTTTCTTTATTCGGTTGGATAGTGGGGATTATAACGCGAACCCGGCAAGCAGGCCGTCTGAAACTGTTTTTCGACGGCCTTTAGCTATCCTGCCGCGCCATGGTGGCCTGAATATTGCCAATCGCGCGGCAGGCCGTCTGAAAGAAAAACAAACCCAAAAGGAACGTAAAATGACCGTAATCAAACAGGAAGACTTTTATCCAGCATCGCCGATGCCTTTCCAATTCATCAGCCACTTACCATCCTGTCGATTACATCAAAGCCTTTGAGCAAGGCTTTGGGAGAAAGAAAAGAACTTGCCGCCAAAGATGCGATGACGCAGATTCTGGTAAACAGCCGCATGTAGTGCCGAGGGGCCACCGCCCCATCTGCCAAGACATCAGGCATCGCCACCGTCTTTTTGAAGGTCGGCATGAACGTACAATGGACGCGCAAATGAGCGTTCAGGAAATGGTAAAACGAGGCGTGCGCCGCGCCTATACCAACCCCCTGACAACAAACTGCGCGCATCCGTTTTGGCCGATCCGGCCGGCAAACGCCAAAACACCAAAGACAACACCCCCGCCGTCGTCCACATGGAAATCGTGGCGGCGACAAAATCGAAGTAACCTGCGCGGCCAAAGGCGGCGGTTCGAAAAACAACCAAAATTACCATGCTCAACCCGTCCGACAGCATCGTCGATTGGTTTGAAAACCGTGCCGACCATGGGCGCGGGCTGGTGTCCGCCGGGCATTTTGCATATCGGCATCGGCGGTACGCCCGAAAAAGCCGCCCTGTTGGCCAAAGAATCCCTGATGAGCCACATCGACATCCACGAATTGCTGGAAAAAGCCGCATCTGGCGCGGAACTCTCCACCGTCGAAGCCCTGCGCCTGAAACCTTTGAAAAGTAAACGCCTTTGGGCATAGGCGCGCAAGGCTTCAGCGGCCTGACCACCGTGCTGGACGAAAATCCTGGATTATCCGACCCACGCCGCGTCCAAACCCGTGGCCATGATTCGAACTGCGCCGCCACCCGCCACGTCGAATTCGAACTGGACGGCAGCGGCTCCCGCTGTGCTCACCCCGCCGACCATCGAAGACTGGGCTGACATCACCTACAACCCGAAAAACGGCCGCCGCGTCGATGTGGACAAGCTGACCAAAGAAGAAGTACTACATGGAAAATGGGCGACGCGCTGCTCTGAACGGCAAAAATCTACACCGGCCGCGATGCCGCCCACAAACGCATGACCGACGTTGGACAAAGGCGAAAAACTGCCTGTGGACTTGTCGGCAAACTGATTTACTACGTCGGCCCGGTCGATCCTGCAGCGCGATGAAGGGTCGGCCCTGCTGGTCCTACTTCACCGCCACCCGCATGGACAAATTCACCCGTCAGATGCTCGAACAAACCGGCCTTTTTAGGCACGATAGGCAAATCCGAACGCGGCGCGGCCTCGTCAGGCGATTGCCGTACAACAAAGCCGTGTACCTGATGGCGGTCGGCGGTTCGGCCTATCTCGGCATTTTAAAGCCATCAAGCAGGCTACAAAGTCGTCGCTTCGCCGACGGCATGGAGGCGATTTACGAGTTTGAAGCGAAAGACATGCCGGTAACGGTGGCGGTGGATGCGGCAGGACAATCCGTCCATGCCGTCGCGCCGAAACAATGGCAGGCCAAAAATCGGTATTATTCCGGTAGAAGCCCAAACGGCACAAATCATCAGGGCCGTCTGAAAACCGACAACAAGGTTTTCAGACGGCCTGATTGATATGGGTGGATTGAAAGATGGGCGATTGTTCCGGCTGAATCAGGCATCAATTGAATAGTTAAAAACCGAACGGTATTGTACCGTTCCGGCTAACGAGGCGCACAAATTATTTACGCAGACCCAGACGGGTAATCAGTTCGCGGTAGGTGCCGGTTTGGTGCGCGCAGGTAGCCCAACAGGCGGCGGCGCGCTGACCATTTTCAACAGGCCGCGACGGCTGTGGTGGTCTTTAGGTTGGCTTTTGATGCGGGGGTCAGGTCGCTGATGCGGAAGGTCAGCAGTGCTACCTGTACTTCAGACGAACCGGTATCGCCTTCTTTGCGTTGGAAATCTTTAACGACTTTGTGCTTTTGTTCTACGGACAGTGCCATAATTGAAAAACCTCAAAAATAAAGCCTGCGGCAGACAGTTTGCCTAGCCTGAACCGGGCAAATCTCCGAATTCGTCCTTCCGGCAGGCCGAACGGACGAGGCGGCATTATGCCATAAGCCTCGGCGTGCGCACGTTTTTAGGGCATTGTACGCGGAACCGTATCGGTGTCGAGTTTTCAGACGGCCTGCGGGTTTTGCCGGGCCGGCTGATTAAGCCTCGTTTAGGTATCCATCAGGCGCAGGGCTTTCAGACGGCCGTAGTTTCCGCCTGATAGTGCGCCAGTCCGACGAAGTACCGCTTTTGCTGTAGATGCGGAAGGGTTTGTCGTTCGGGAGGCCGTCTGAAAACCAGGGACGCGACTGTGTTGCAACAACATTTCGACGGCGCGGTCGTTCAGTTCGATTTTGGGAGGTGCTCGCACTAAAACGTCGCAGGGCAGGAGCAGGGCGTCGCGGTCGGTCTCTGTTTAATGCCGCCAAGGCATCGAGCGTGTGGCTTTCGCGGATGGTGAAACCGGCGGTTTCGGTGCGGCGCAGGGCGGTCGTGTGGGCGAATGTGCCGATGTGTTTGGCAATATCTTCGCTGAGGGTGCGGATGTAGGTGCCTTTGCTGCAACGTACGTCGATGACGGCTAGTGCGTCAAACTCGGTAATATCGATGGCGTAAATGGTGATGTCGCGCGGTTTGCGTTCGATGACGATGCCTTTGCGGGCGTATTCGTACAGCGGTTTGCCTCGTGTTTGAGGGCGGAAAACATCGGCGGCACCTGGCGGATGCTGCCCGTCAGGCTTGGCATGCCGTCTGAAATTCGGCTAGGAGGAATCGGCGTCGGGCGGTGCGCGATGATTTCGCCTTCGGCATCGCCTGTGCTGCTGGCTTCGCCGAGTTTCAGCATGGCGGTGTAGGCTTTGTCGGCATCCAGCAGGTATTGGGCGAACTTGGTCGCTTCGCCGAAGCAGACGGGCAAAGTCCGGTCGCCAACGGGTCGAGCACGCCGGTATGCCCCCGCTTTTTCGGCGTTGTAGAGGCGGCGGGCTTTTGCAGGGCGATGTTGCTGGAAAGTCCTCGCTTGTCGAGCAGGAGGACGCCGTTGACGGGGCGTTTGGCGGGTTTGGCTGTCATATTCGGTATCGAATCCGTTTTGCGGGGAGGTGGGCGAAAGGCCGTCTGAAAACGGTTTTGCAAACCGTATTTTCAGACGGCCTCGGATTGTGCTGTTCGACGGCCCCTCAGGGTAGGGAAACGTTTGGGGTTTTGCTGTAACAGTCTTCGGTCTGCCAGGCCTATGCTCTAATAGTAACTGCTCTTCGGCAGTCTGCAGGGCGAGGTGTTCGGCTTCGTGCGTGAAATTCTTCCATCATTTGATCTGGATTTCTTCTTCATGGGTCCTCGCCAGATGGCCGTATTGATGTTGCAGAAACGGTAGCCATAAGGTGCGTCGTTGGTGACTTTGCCGCCGGCGTTGTGTTCGGCCAATAGGCGCACAGTTGGTCGGACGGCAGGGCGAACGGGTTGCAGCCGAGATTTCGACGCTGTTGCCTCGTTTGCAGGAAAGGGCCTTCGTGATGTCGAAAAATCGATGATGCCGTGGTGGTCGAAATAGATGTGGCAGTCGAGCAGGTCGTAGTAGAGGACGTGGTCGTTTTTGCTGCGACGGTTCGCCCAAGAGGTCAGGGCGTCGTTTTTATGTTGGCCGAAATTCAGACGGCCCTCTGCCTGAAATTTCCAAGCCTTCCAGCGGATGGAGGATTAAATGGGCCATGTTTAATCTTTCCACCGGCTTTTCCGCCGCTACTTGTCTCGATCAGGTGGGAAATGCTCATGCCGCGTTCCAAGGATTGGTCGTATTGGAAATGCAGCTCCGGAATGCGGAACAGTTTGATGCGTTTGGATACTCGCTGCGCAGGAAGCCTTTGGCGTGTTCCAAATGCTTCGGCAGTGATGTCGCGGTCATGCCGTCCAAAACGGTATAGTAAACGGTGGCGTGGCTGTAGTCGCGGGTAACTTCCACGTCGTTGATGGTGATAAAGCCGGCACGCGGGTCTTTCAGGCCGCGGCGCACCAGCTCGGGCCAATCCCGCGCATGATTTGTTCTTTTACACGGTCTTGCCTGGCATAACCGCGATGGTTTTTTGTTCATAGTCCTTCCTTTTTATGGCATTCGGCGGCACGCTACTGCTTTTCAAATCGGGGCGCATTATAGCCCACTGCGTGTAATGCCCGCTTTTACTCGATAGGCCGTCTGAAAAAGAGAAATGAAGATTCTGTTTGCCGTTTTTGTATCTGATCCAGTTGTTGCCGTTGCTTCCGTCATTGGGGCACCGGCCGCATGATCGGTATCTTGAGCTATTATTTGTTGTCCCGCGCCGCCGCGTCGGGCAAATCAATCTGGCGTGTTTTCCCTGAATGGGACGAAAAGCGGCGAACTGCTGTTTTGAAAGAGCATTTCAAACATATGGGCAGGCTGTTGGCCGAGTATGGTCTGTATTGGTACGGGGATGCAGGCCGTCTGAAAAAACCGGTGCGTTATCGGGACAAGCATTTCTGACGACGCGCTGGCAGCAGGCGAAAAAGTGATTTTGTTGCACCCGCATTTTACCGCCTTCGAATTTACCGTGCATATGCGCTGAACCAAGATGTGCCGCTGATCAGCATGTATTCGCACCAGAAAATGCGGCACTGGATGAGCAAATCCTGAAAGGCCGACACCGCTATAATACGTCTTCCTTATCGCCGTAACGAAGGTTTGCGTGCGATTATCGAAACAGCTCAGCAAGCAATGCGCCCTTCCTCGTCTGCCTCGATCAGGATTTCGGCCGCAAAGACCGGTATTCGTCCGTTTTTCGGTATTCAGATCTACCACGATTGCCGGACTGAGCCGTATCGCGGCCTTAACGCGCGCCAAGGTTATTCCTGCCATTTCGACACGTTTGCCCGACGGTACGGTGGAGTTGCGCTTTACCCGGCCTGGGATGAATTTCCACGGATAATCCAGAAGCAGACGCGCAGACCATGAATGATTTTATCGAAGCATCGGATACGCGAAATGCCGGAGCAATACTATTGGTTGCACAAACGCTTTCAAAACCAGGCCGGACGGAGAAACGGAGTTTTATTGATAACGTCCGTCCGGCTACTGCGTGCCGACAAATTGGCACAATCACGCCCGTTCTAAATGAGTGATTTGAACGATGTGGGATAAAAATGGGTAATCGGCAACTGGAAAAACGAATCTACCGTCTGCAAAATAACAATGCGCTCGTGCATAAATTGCGCAGCATGCCCGTACAGCAAAGTATGTATCGGCATTGCCCCGCCGACAGTGTATTTGTCCAAGCTGCACAACGCCGTGCAAATCGTGTTGAACAATACCATCCACACCTGCGCCCAAGACGTCAGCCGTTTTGCAGGAAATGGGCTTATACAGGCGAACTCTCGGCCGAAATGCTTAAAGATGTCGGTGTCGATGTCGTTTTAATCGGCCATTCCGAACGCAGCCTGTATTTCAATGAAAAGAATGACATCCAACGGCACAAAATCGAGAATGTCCTTGCCGTCGGCCTAACGCCATTATTGTGTGGGTGAAAGCTTTAGCGAACGTGAAGATACTGCGAAAAAGAAGCCGCTGCCTCATCAGCTTTCCGTTTTGAAAGGTTTGAAACCGACCGTTTCGCCGTCGCATACGAACCGGTATGGGCTATAGGTACGGGAAAAGTTGCCATTAAAGAACAAATTGCCGATATGCACGCATTTATTTATAGCGAAATATTGTCATTGTGCGGGAACGATGCTAGAATCCGCGTTCTTTACGGTGGTAGTGTCAATCCCGCGAACGCAGCAGATATTTTTGCCGTTCCGCATGTGGATGGTGCTTTGCTGGAGGAGCTTTTTAATCCTGACGAAGCATTTTTCCGACATTATCCGCAGCAGAGCAAGTTTGAAATTATGGAAGCATTTAAAAACACTGATTATGATCGTAAACGGTTTTGCCGGACTAAGCGTCATCCTTTTGGTATTGATGCAGCACGGCAAAGGCGCAGATGCAGGAGCCTCATTTGCCAGTGGTAGCGGTAGCGCACAAGGCGCATTTGGTTCTGCAGGTAACAGTAATTTTCAGCCGCAGTACGGCTATTGCAACAGTAATCTTTTTGCAACTTGTTTGGCATTAACTTATATTTCTACCCATTCTGGCAAAGCAAGCTAGATTTTGAAAATGTGGCAACAGACAATGCCTGCACATACCGCTCCATCGAATGCCCCTTCCTCTCCGGCTGGTGGAAAGTAAATTAAAAATAACGAATTATGCCGACATGGTGAAATTGGCAGACACGCTATCTTGAGGGGGTAGTGGTTCTTTAGGCTGTGCGAGTTCAAGTCTCGCTGTCGGCATTCATACACAAAAACGCTTAGAAAATCTAAGCGTCATTTAACCCCGTCTAACGCCATAAACCAACGATAACCACGGGGCTTGCAGGCCGATTGCCATCCTGCTTGCCCCTTCCTAATTGGTTCAATTCCACCCATTGCCGTGTAATTGAGTAAAAGGAAAAACTGGTATATTTGGGGTATCTGAAAATACTGAAAACATACCCCCAAAATGCCCCTAAAACGACCGCCAAATTAGAAACGCCAAGCCGACCGAAGCAGGAAAGAAAGCCAACTCGTTTGACGGCGGCGGCCTGTATCTTGAAGTTACCCCCGCAGGCGGCAAAATCTTTTCGCCTGAAATACCGCATAGTCCATGGAGGAAGACCGCATCAGGGCGGCATACCTTGAACAGACTACATGAACGAACGGCACGAAATAAAGTGGTATAGCAACCATTTGTGCGAACGATGCCGCCAAGCCCTGAAGCAGATATAAAGCCCATAACCTTTTGACTTTAACCTTGTTAATAGGCCGCCCGATTTTTCAGGCGGCTCGCTTGTCAATATTTGACGTGAAGATTATCAAGATAATTCAGTGCAATGCTGTGTAACGAGGCATACGCGATAGAAGAAAGCAGCAATGCAAAATAATCTGGCGGAAGAATTAACGGCTGTAAGACTTACACCGAAACTTTTCCCCGAAATGTGCACTCATTCAGGCGGAACCATTGCCGATTTACGGGGTATATCGAAAGTTCCGGCGGTATTGTGGTGGGTGTAACCGCCTTGATGGGTAAGCCGCACCTGCCAGACTGGCGATTACTAAACCTACTTTAGGCCAGCTGCGCAAACTCGGCAGGGACTTTTCGAAGCGTGGTGGCAGGAGCACTCGGCTATGACTTCTCAAAACTCACAGAATCGGAAGCTCGATACATCAACAAACAGATCACCCGTTCAGGCGTTGACGCCGTCCGAGATACAATCATTACGCGAAGACTTGAAACAGTCGGTCATTCTAGCCTGCAAAAATTATCGCCGATATAATGGCAAAACGCGGTGCTTAACCGATAAAGCCACCCAAACAACGGGTGGTTTTTATTATCCCTTTTTAGCGTACTGTTTTAATTTCCTTGAATCGCAGGGAGTTAAAAACGGTTTTTGTTGCCGCATAGGATATGCGTGTGTGTTTGCGGCGGATGCCGTGTTTTATTGGAGTGTGAAAGATGAAACTGAAATTGATGAAAACGGTCATGTGGTGGTATCCGACGGCAAGCCGGTGTAGTGTGCATGATGACGGAAGGAAATCCTGCCTGATGCGCCTGCCGCCATGCAGAAAATCAGCGGCCTGAATGCCGAAGCCAAGCAGCACCGCGAAGCCATGAGGGACGGCGGAAGCGAAGTTGAAGGCGTTTGACGGCATTGAGGGTGGCGGCGGCCTTGAAAGCCGGATAACGGGTTTCAGACGGCCTTCCGATTTGATTTATCCACTACCTTGCCCAGCTTTTTGGGAACGGCTTTTTCTGCGAGACGGCGCAAACTCAAACACTTTTTGCGTCATTCCATTGTAGCGGACGGATACAATTTTGATATTGTGCACGTACTTTACCGCGTGTGTCTTCGCCGCACAGCCCTCCACCCACGCCTAAATAAAGTTTGTTGCCGATGATTTTTGTTCCGGCTGCGCCATGAAGAAATGCCTGTTTGGCAGAACCATCCGCTGACCTGCAAAAACAGTGACCGCCCAGCCGCCGGAGCCGCCCAGATCAGGTGCGTTGGCGCAAGTGACCTTGCTCATGTCGTAGACAAAATCATGATAACCGTCGTTATTCAAATCGATAATATCCAAAGCCTGACCAACAGAGAATTTTTCCCTCCCATTTCACGGCAGGTTTGTTTATCTTCATTGATGGCTTCCTGTACTTTTTTAGGAATTGGTATGGTTACACGGTAGGCGGCAGCAAATTGCATGCTTGCCATGAGTACTGCCGTTAAAAGCAGTTTTTGCATGATTTTCTCCGAATTAGGCAAAATTGGTCGGCTGCATCAGGTATCCATGCTCGTTGCCATACTGAGTTTTTCAGACGACCCTAAAACCAAGACTTATGGTGTTGCGTGACTGTAAATGTAACATCCACATGATCTTTTTGCTGTTTCAATTCGAAACAATCGAATCCCTCGCTATTTACGCAAACATTAACTATTTTTGCCCGTCCATTGAATGGAGGTTTCCGTTTCTTCGTTTATTTGACGTTTCATATTACGGGTTGGCAGGGTTTTCGGCAGTACTCCGTTTTGCCCCTCTTTTTTTAAAGCGCAGTATAGGCGCTCAGATAAAGATTTACCTGAATAACGGCATTTAGTTACGCCAAATTCTGTTCCATCCCATTTTCTGTTTGCCGCAGGAGGAGTTTGGCTCCGCCGGCGTTTGCGGCAGCAGTGGTCAGAAGCAGGGCAACAGCCAATACAATTTGTTTTTTCATCAACATTCCTTCAAATCATAGACGTAGATTGCATAAAAAGATTCTAATCGTCTCGTCCTGTCAGGGTTTCAGACGACCTTTTAATCCATTACAGCTCACTCGAATGCTCGCGTGTTTCATGGAAAACGATGTCCGACCAGCGTTCCTGCGTCAGTCCCAAATTCACGCGGTTGGGGCGAGGTAGGCGAGGTTGCCGCCGGCGTCGATGGGAGAGGTTGCCCGCGTTGGCTCTTTTCAAACTCCGCCAGCTTTTCTTGTCTTCGCACGATACCCAGCGCGCCGACCAGATGGATGCGCTGTCGAACACGGCTTCTACGCCGTATTCGTTGGCGAGGCGCGAGGTAACGACTTCAAACTGCAACACGCCGACCGCGCCCTAAAATCAAATCTGCGCCGCTCATGGGTTTGAAGACCCAGTACCGCGCCTTCTTCGCCGAGCTGTTGCAAACCTTTTTGCAGTTGCTTGATTTTCAGCGGGTTTTTGATGCGTACGCTGCGGAACAGTTCGGGCGCGAAGAAGGGGATGCCGGTGAACGCCAGTTGTTCGCCTTCGGAGAAGCTGTCGCCGATTTGGATGTTGCCGTGGTTCGGGATGCCGATGATGTCGCCCGCGTAGGCTTCTTCCACCAGCTCTCGGTCGTGCGACATGAATGTAACCACGCTGGAGGCGGCGATTTCGCGGTTGATGCGCAGGTGTTTCATCTTCATGCCGCGCTCGAATTTGCCGGAACAGACGCGCAAGAAGGCGATGACGGTCGCGGTGTTTCGGGTCCATATTGGCTTGATTTTTAAAGATAAATCCGGAAAAATTTCGACTCGTCCGGCTCGACCATGCGCACGGTCGCGTCGCGCGAGTTTCGGTGCGGGTGCCCAGTCAATCAATGAATTGAGGATTTCTGAATGCCGAAGTTGTTAATCGCCGAGCCGAAGAACACGGGCGTGAGTTCGCCGGCGAGAAATTCGTCGAGATTGAACTCGTTGGACAGCCGCCTGCACCAATTCGATTTCGTCGCGCAACTGCTGGATTTCCAGCGAAAGCGTTGTTCCACTCGGGATTGTTGATGCCTTTGATGATGTCGAACTCGTGCGGCAGGCGTTCGCCGCCCGCTTCAAAAGAGATAGATTTCGTCGTTCAGATGTGGTACACGCCTTTTGAAGTTTTTGCCCATGCCGATCGGCCAAGTGACGGGTGCGCAACGGATTTTTAAAATGTTTTCCACTTCGTCCAGCAATTCCCAAAGAATCGCGCACTTCGCGGTCGTATTTGTTCGTGAACGTCACAATCGGTGTATTGCGCAGGCGGCAGACGTTCAAGAGTTTGATGGTTTGCGCTTCCACGCCTTTCGCCGCGTCGATGACCATCATCGCTGTCCGACGGCGGTCAAAACGCGGTAGGTGTCTTCGGAGAAGTCTTGGTGTCCCGGCGTGTCCAAGAGGTTGACGGTGTGGTCTTTGTAGTCGAACTGCATCACGCTTGATGCCACGGAAATGCCGCGCTGCTTTCTCGATTTCCATCCCAGTCGGAAGTGGCGAATTTACCGGTTTTCTGCCTTTTACCGTACCCGCGCTCTGAATCGCGCCTGAAAAACAGCAAGAGTTTTTCGGTCAGCGTGGTTTTACCCGCGTCAGGGTGCGAGATGATGGCAACGTGCGCGGCGGCGCACTGGTCGAGGATTTCTTGGGACATGAAGGGTTCTCGCAGCTGGTTTGGCGTTTTCAGGCGGCCTGAAAACGCGAGAAAAGTAAAACGGCGGATTTTAACAGGTTTTGACGCATAAAGGCCGTCTGCAAAACCAATTTAGCTGGTTTTCAGACGGCCTTTTCGTTGTTTGCGATTGAAGTTGTTTTTCAATCCGCGCAATACGGCAAAGGTTTTCTTGGCTGTCGGAAAACCGCGCGTCCGGCCAGTTCGGCGGTGGCGGCGGATGGCCGGATTGCATGGTACGCAGGAACGGATTGACCGCTTTTTCGTGAGCCGCTGTGGTTACCGGCAGCGTGGGCGTTCGGCGCTGCTTCGGCTGCCGCACGCATGGCCGGATTGTCCGGTTCGATGTGGGCGGCAACGCTGATTCGCCGCCGTGTATCGTGTGCGGGCAGAACAGGGTGTCGTCGGGCAGGCTTTTGAAGCGGTCGAACGAGGCGGCAGGTCGGCTGCCGTTCCCGGCAAACACGCGTTACCGCAGCCTGCGCTGAACAAGGTGTCGCCGCAGAAAACATGCGAGTCTGCCGCCGTATTCGGAACAGATAGACCCAGATGGTGTCGGTGTGCCCCGGCACTTGCCAAACTTCCGCCCGGCAGCCGCCGAAGTTGAGATGCGCGCCTTCCAAGATAGGGGTGTGGCGGCGGCGGCATGTCGCGGTTGCCAGCAGATTTCGCAGTCGGGAAAACGGTTTTTCAGGGCCGACGATGCCGCCGGTGTGGTCGTGGTGGTGGTCGGGTAATCCAGATTTGCGTCAGTTCCGTTTGGTTTGTCCGAGTAATCGAGCACGCGGGTTCGGTATCGCCCGATCGATGCAGACGGCTTTGGAGGCCGTCGAGCAGCCAGATGTAGTTGTCGCCCAGCGGGACTGCGCGGTAATCGATATGGCATGGCGGGTAGGCGGTTGAATAGCGTCGGTCATTTTTCAGGCTCTTCCAAAATATTTTCTTTAGGCGGAACGGGGGCAAACCAGCCCACCAAAAGCAGCAGCAGGCCGACGGCGATGAACGATACGATGCGGGCGATGCCGCCGCTTTTGCCCAATTCGACCAAAAACAGTTTGACGACCACTACCGCCATCAGCGTGGCACCTGTCAGCCAGCGGCTGCGTCTGCCGCTGCGGTTGCCGTCCACCATCAGCACGATGACCGTTACCGCCCATACCACGGACAGGCTGGCCTGCAGGCCGAAAGAGGCCAAAAGGTAATCCAGCCGCCAGCGGATGCCGTCGAAGAAAATGCCAAAGACGCATCACGCCCGCGCTCAATACGATAAAGGCCAGTCCGTTCAAAGCGCGGCATATTGGCGTGCCTATCCCGCCCAGCCGTCTGATGCGGCGATGCGTTCGAATCGAGCCCAGCCACGAGCAGCCTGACGAAGCCAGTTCCAATCGGGTTGAGCAGCGGCAGGTAGGCAGCGGGCAGGGCGGTGCGGCGTGGAAATATTGACCCACAGCAGCCATCCGGCCGCGAACAGCGTGCTAGCATAATGCCGCTGAATCAGATAGGCGGCAGCGATGCCTCTGAAAAGGGCGGGCTGTCTGGTGCCAGCCAGCAGCAGCCAAAATGCCAGCGGTACTGCAGCCACACCACCTGCAGCCACACGCCGTCGAGCCAAAGTGCGCCGACCGTGCCGGAATAATGCGTCCAAGCGGCAGCGAGAGAGCAGGGAAATGCCGCAACCAGTCGGCGGGCAGATTGTTCCAGCGGCTGCACTTTCAGCAGATCACCAATGACGGCCGTTGCCGCAGCCAAACAGAATGCGGCAGTAGAGCGGCGTTTCACAGGCAGCGCCGCGCCGATAGCCGGTGAAGGTCAGAGGCTGAAGAAAAGCAGGATAAAGAGGCGGCCGCCAGTTTAAGCGCGAGCAGGCAAGGGCAACGGCAGCAGCCATACGGCGGATTAAACAGCCATACGGTACTCGTACCGTAAGCTCCAGCGGCTGCAATATCTCCCGCCAACCGGTATGGGCGGCTGTGGAAATAGTGAACAACAGGCTGCCTGCAACAATGCCGCTACGCGAAGTCTTGCCGTTTGCCACTCTCACGGCCGGCGGCAAAAGAGGCGGCAAACAGTGAAAACGCGCGCATGCACAGCCATCCCACTGTCTATTGGGCCAACCGTCCGACATATTGATGCTGAAGAAAATCAGGTCGAGGCTGCACAACAGCGGCGGCAGTAAATACCGGCTGCCTCTGGTATTGGCACGCCGCCCACAGCAAAGTCAGCGGGAGTAGGCAACCGACAACTTCCATCTTCGACAACAACAGCATCGGCGGCAGCGAAGCATAAAGTGCAGCGGCCAAAGAGGTTGTTCCGAAAACCGCGTTCCCACGCGGCAGAACCTTCGCAACGCCATTTGTGCCAACAGCAAAGCAGGCCGCCGCTGCCGCCGTCAAATAAAGTGTCCGCCCGGAGCCGGACAAAAGCGTATCGGCAGCCGGACTGTAACCGCCCAACTGACACACCGCCGCCAAAGATAAACCGACAAAGCGGCGAAACAGGTGCGGCAGCCGTCCGCGCAGGCCGAAAAATGTACAGCAGCACTCGCTTCCAGCGACCACAATGAAACCGTGTCACGCGATTGAAAAACAGCGGTACGGTACTGCCGTGGCAAAGCAACAAAGCGAGCAGTAAACGCCTGCCGCAACACTGCCAATCTCGAACCGCCGCGCAGCGCCAGCGGCACGAGCGCAACGGCGGCAAACAATACGGCAGACCAGCCCGAACAAAAACGGTCAGGTGATGGTGATGCCGCACTGTAAAGGAAAGCGGCGTCATTGTGCCGAACAGCAAGGTGTGGTCGAGTATGTGACGCGGATTCCGTGTTTGGCGATATCGATACTGTCTCAGCGGCGCATTGTCTGCCAACGGCGGCAGCAGATCGCCCCCGCCCTCCGACAACCGGCGGCGGGCGAATAAGCAGGCAATCAATGCATAAAGCAGCGGTGGTAAATCAAAACGGCTCGGTCGATGAAATGCCCCGACGTATACGACTTGAGGCCCCAAAACAGGGCGATACAGAACGCTAGAGCAGACAAAACCGGTCAGGTTCAGCGGTCAGGCCTTAAAACCGGGCAATCGCCGCAATACCCGTATTGAGCAGTGCGAGATGGAAAACAGCACCAGATAATGCCGCTGCCGTCGGACACCAAAATCGGTGCGTACCATCCCGCCGATGACCGCGGCCTGAGCCATTATTTGGGCATCCTGCCGCGCCGCCATCACGGCCATCGCCGCCACCAGTACCACCATCGCGGCAAATACACTGCGGCGCGGGCAGCAGGGGTGCAGCTTCAGCCGCCAGCGAGGTCAGGTACATCACCGCCACGCCGAAACCCTGCAGAATCAGGCCGTATTCGCGCCGCCGGCTTTGCAGCTTCAGCCTCGCCACCAGTTAGGCCACCGCCGCCCGCCACTGACAGATAACGCAGTCCGATTGGGATATGGACGCGTTCCGGAAGCATAACGCAGCAAAAAGGCCAAGCCGAGGAACAGCACCACGATGCCTGTTTTAACAACAGGTTTCCACCGGTCAGGCGTGCGAGCAGCGAACGGCCTTCATTGGCCGTATCTCCTTCAGTCTGCGCATTGTCCGGTTTCGAAAGAAGAAGCCGTCTGAAAATCTGCCGGATCTGTTTTCAGACGGCCTGCCTTCCGCCACCGTTTTCTCACTGCTGCCCCTTTTCGGCCTGCAAACGCATCTGCTGCAAAACGGCTGACGCGGCGGCCTGCGGTTTTTCGGTTTCGTTTGCCGCGTATATCGGGGAATGGCTCGCCGCGCCTTAATGCCGGTTCGGCCGCAGACGGCATCGGCGTAGGCACCGGATATGACTGAAGGATGGGATCCTCTTCCCGCGCGGTTGGCACATTTTCGAGACGGGCCTCGATAGCTGCAATTCCAGCGCATGCACGCGTCTTTGCAGATCGGCTATCTCGGCTTTCTGAGCTGTTCGGTTTCGCCGACGGCTTGCCTGGATTTTTCGGGACATGCCATACCACACGGTGCAAGACCGATGATGAAACCGGACACGGGATAACCCATCCAGCGCCGATAATCACGGATACGACAAATACTACATACTGCATCGCTGCATCCTTCCGACAATACATTTATTTCTTGAGGATTCTAACAGGCCGTCTGAAGGCTGTCCAAATGCTGGAAAAATACTTTTCAGACGGCCTCATTTTTGCGATAGGCAGGATTTATGCCCACTAAATAGGTTTAATTAGAGATAAAGGTTTGACTGTCTACCGATATGCACTACAATCCCCCTTTTTCGGAACGATAGGTAACGGATTAAATACAATACTCGTTTGCCGCAGATTGCTGAATTCCCCGCCGTCGGCGTTATGCGTCGACTGCCGTTAAAAATTCCGTTGCCACCATCTTAGCATCGGATTACAGAATCACTTATAATCAGATTGATAAAGCCAAAATGAATAAAAATTCTTTAAAATTGTTTGGAACAGCAGCATTGGTTCTTATACCGTCGTTTCCGGGTCGACTAAATCCAAAAGCAAAGGGTGCCACATGTACCACGGTTGCGCGTGGGCTGTGTTGCTGGTCGCTTCAGGGCCTTGGCCGGTACAGGCACGACTATCGGCGGCAATGCCTGCTCATCCCGGGATCGATCCAAATTTTGCTATTACGATGACAACAGAAAACGTGGTTCGCGGTGATTGTCCACAACGGCGGCCGTGTTGTAGGCGGCAGCAAGCCCGGCAACCAGGCTCTATTGGTTTATCGGCCAAAACGGCGGGTGAAAAGCAATGTGGCTTTTGGGTGCGAATTCTTCCGCTTCCAGTCGTCCGGTTTGGCTATTGTGCCGACAGCAAAGCGCATCATAATCAAACGGTTGCTATTATGAGCGTGCCACGCACTGGGTGAGGCGGATGTTGCCAGTCAGGCTTGGCGAGTGAAAATGCCACCAGCACAGGGCGCAATATTGCCGTGGGCGAGGGTGCGGTGAGAAACGCGGCGGCTGCCAATAATGTAATCGCTATCGGCACGGGCGCGGCACAGAATATTAACGGTCAGCACGTTATTGCCATCGGTACGGATGCCAATCAGGGCGTCTCCAATGTGAACCAGCGGGTGGCCATCGGCTATAAAAGCTCCGCTGTAACATCGCAATCGGCTGCCGTTGGAACATTGTCTTCGCCAAAGGCATTGGTTCTTTGGCTTTGGCAACAGCATGCCGCCACTGAAACTCTGTGGCGGTAGGCTCGCTTCTCGCAAGCCGCCGGTGCAAACTCGATTGTTGTTGGCGGCGGCCGCAGTGCTGTGCCGAGTCACGGGCGGGCGGTACGTATTTCATCGCTGTCGGTGCCGGTGCGGAAACGACACACGCACAATCGATTGCTATGGGTTTGAGTGCCGGGGCGAAAAGGCATCTGGTACTATGGCGGTAGGTGACTCGGCACAGGCCTCGAAAAGTAGGCGCGATTGCCATTGGTACCAAAGCTGAGAGGGCATCGGGTGAGAAATCCGTTGTAATCGGTTCGAACGAACAGCCACTAATATTGCCAAAACCCGCCAGCTGGCAGTCTGTAGTACATCGGCTGGACGGCCCAGGCAACAGGTTTTCACCAAGCGGTGCTATCGGCCCGGGATGCTCAGGCGTCGGGCGGACAATCCACTCATCGGGAACAATACCCGCGCGATGGCAGTACCTCCTATCGCCATCGACAGCGATGATTGGGATCTGGCCGAAGTCAAGTGGACGCGGATTATGCAACGCCTGACCGGCACGGCAATGACACCGGCTATCAGCAGTGCAGGCGGCTGAGGCCGCGATTGCCTGGGTGTGAAAACCCGTTACAGGCGCGCTTTCCACTGCTTTCGGCCCGGGGCGCGAGCCACTCAGTCGAGCATCTGCATTCGGCGTGGGCGCGAAGCCGACAAAGAAAGAGCGCATCGGCGCAGGTTCGCGCACAAGTACCGCTGCAGCACCGGTAGACCAGCGCTACTCGTGAACGGCGTGACCCTACAGCGGTTTTGCTGGTGCCACCAAAATTACAGATGGTTCCGCGATTTCATCGGTACGGCGAGGTTATGAGCGTCAAATCAAAACACGTTGCCCCATGAGATTTCTGCCACGTCCACCGATGCCATCAACGGCGCCAGCTCACCAGGTTGCCGCCCAAGCCGCCAATCCGCTCAAATTGACGGCGACAGCGGTACCACCGTGGAGCGCAAGCGGCGCTACCACTCAACGTGAGGCGGTGCGCACCGGACGCTCACCGACAACAACATCGGCGTGGCGGCTGGATAACGCCAGCAATGCATTGCGCCTCAAACTCGCGCAAAACGTGGATTTGGGCAATGCAGGGCAGCCTGAAAACCGGCAACTACGGTGAACAACAGTGGCCTGACCCATTCAACAACGGCCCAGCATCACCAAACCGGCATCACGGGGCAATACTAATCACCAACGCGTGCCAGCGTGCACACTGACAGTAACGCTGCCAATATTGGCGACGTTAGCCGCTGCTGCCGCTTCCAGCCGATGGTGAAACAAGGCGCAAACACCACACCGTTTCTAGCGCCACCGACGCAGCAAACCGGCGCCACCAGGCCGCCGTCAATGCTGAAAAATCGGTGGTACAAAGGGCTCTTCGGATGTGGCGTAAATGCGGTAACCAACGGTCGACCACCACATACCGCCGACCGATCAAACCAGCGCACAGCCAGCCGCAGCCAGCCGATACCGCAGCACACAAAGGTGGTTTCTGCAATCATCAACCGCCAGCAAACCACCGGCGATACCGTTACCGTGGAGTTTTAGCAAACCCCAAGCTTTACCAGCGTAACCACTGAAACAGGTATGATGACTTCTGACGGCTTAAAAATTGGCCAGTAGCGCTTCAATTCCGTATCCCTTAACCAATACAGGACTCTTCTAGTGTGGCAATAAAATCACCAACATTGCCGACGGCGCAGCCGGCCACCGATGCGGCAAAGCTACAAACAAGTCAAAGCCGCGAAGCCGAGGGTTTCGGCCGGTACCAGCGTCGCTGATGTTTACCAAAACCGGCGCTGCAAACGGTCAAGCGATTTATGCCGTCCAATGCCAAAAGCTGCGCCGTTGCATTGAGAAACGGCGCGCTGACCGGATTAAACGTGACGTCGACCGGAAGATTGCCAACCACCAATCGTCACCCGCCTATAAACTGGATTTGCGTGAAAACCAAGACTTCTTTGGCAGAAGCCGACAGCGCTCACAAAAGCATCGGCGTTACGCAAGTTAACGGTACTGCTGCCAAAACATTAAATCAAGCCAATCCACAAGCAGCTTTGTCAACGGCTCTCGGCACAGCCGCCGAAAACAAGCAACGGCAACATTGCGTCACGTCACAAAGCTAATTTCAGCGTAAAACGGCGGCGGCGGCACGCTTTCGGCTGACAAAAACGGCGATGAGTTTGCCACCGCAAAAAGCGTTTGCCGACGCCATCAACCGAGGCGGTTACCAACAGCGCGAAAAACCAGCGTAGTTGCAGCGAGGCGACAACACCCACGTAGCTTCTGCCGTTTCTGGCAAACCACCACTATACCGTTCGTGCCGATGGGCCAAATACCGATCGCGCAAAACCGGCGGCAGAAGCCTGGACTGTAACATCCCGCTCAAACGGTGACGCACAACCAAACCAAAACCACCAACTACGAACTGGCTGACCTGACGCGGCGCGCCAGCCCATGAAATTGCCAAAGGCGTGTGCGCACCGCTGCTGTCGATACCCAAAGGCATTGAGCGTGAAGCGCGCCGCGGCAGCGGCTCTCGCGTTACCATTGAGCGAGCAGCCTCGGCGCCTCAAAGGCGACAGCAAAAATATTGAAACCGTGGCAGGTTCGAGCTGGTACGTCAATCGACCAGAATGGAAAGACCAAATTGCGGTTTAAAACAGCAAAGCCACGATACATATCTAAAGCCGGTGACCAGCACGCTTGAACTGAGACGGCCTGAAAATCAACAAATAGTGAGCCGTGGAGCTGACCAGCCGGTCCAGGAACCGCCGCGCTGGCTCTTCCGAAAATCACCAACGTCGCTAAAGTGCCGGACTGCGGCAGCTGCCGAACCTGCTCAACTTTGTCCACGAGGCCGGCTGCTGGCGGCACGCAACAAAGTTGAAAGCGCGGCAGTGCCAATATCGTCGTTAAAGCCTGTAAACAGCGCCGATGAGCGAGTGCCGCCTACAAAGTGGCAACTGCGCAGATAAAACTGACTGCAGGACACGGTTTTGCTCGCCGTGCCGCTTACCGTGAGTCAATGACTGGCGGCGTGAAAGGCGGCAATGCTGTAGCGCTTGCGCACCCAGCATGCCAGCGGGCTGAAAGCTTGGGCAATGTGGTAGTGTCGATGCACGAGCGGTGCGCAATGCGGCACCGTCAGCTGTTAGATATGTTTGCCAAAGGCGTAAACGACACCGACGCGGTCAACGTTGCCCCAATTGCGCGAGCAGTGCCGCCGGCGATGACCACCACGCGTCGTGGCCGGTAAGAGGCGGGCCGCGTCAGCAATAGTGAATGGCGATAACACCGAATATGACCGTAAATGCCGCTAAACGAACTCGTGAGCGCGCTGCCGGTAAAGCGGATAAAGTCAAATGCGGGTGCGACGCGACGGTATAGTTGCCGATGCGCCGTGGATTTAACCGATGCGGCGAAAGCCGATAACCTCATAGCAGGTGTAATGACAAAAACACTGTTAACGATAACAAAGGGCTGCGACGTACCGACGGCTGTTTAAAACGGGCGTCCTGGTAGAGGATACAGGCGCCCGCAACAGCGGATAACGCTTGTCTCACTGAAACCGATGCAAACGGTATCCAAATCGTACTGAACAAAATCAGACATTACGGAGGTGTGAAAAGCAGGTACCACCCTCAACAAACACAGCGGTGTAGCCCGTTGGCGGAAACGTTGCGCTGTTTCAGGCGGACTTAAGGCGGGTAACGTCAAAATATGGTGGCGGCATTGATGCCGGGCGGCAATCCCGGTATGCGCTGGCGCGTGGTGGCGCGAACGCGCCGACCTTATCAGCGGTGACTTTATACCCCGGCTAATCAAAACGTGGGCGAAAAACAAAGTAGTTACCGAGTGCATGTGCAAAAGCCAAGGTGCGAAGCAAACGTGTTTATCAGGTTGCCATCGACTTTTCAGATTTCGACTGTTGTCGGCAGCGTGACGCAGGTGCGACAACCGTGAACGACTGCGTATCAGCATTGCCCGCCGCTGGCTACGGTCGAAGAAAAATGCCGTCAGCCTGGCCGGACCGGCACGAATAACGACGGTAACGACCTTTCCAGTTGCGCCCGGCGAAATGAGTACTGGATGCCGTTAACTCAACCAACGCGGTTTGGGTAACGCCTTACCGTAACATCAACCGAGTCGGTAGAAAAACTGTTGGGTGTGGTGGGCGTTGCCCAAGTTTGCGATTCCCCGAGACTGCCACGCCCGGGCAACCATCGGCGTCTGGCGGTTGTGCAGCGTGATCTGCTATGGTATCAGCGTATCTGTATGGTGACTGGCGACGCTGGATTGATAAAGGCAATTTGCCTGGCTATGCGGCGGACATGTTGGTGTTGGTTGCGGTCTTTGTATCCGTGGTAAAGGCCATCTGAAATATCCAGGCCATCTTGAATGATGCAACCGGTAAACCGGCGGTATTCACCGGCACCTTGATCTCTGCTGGCGCGCGGGCGTGGAAGGTCATCCGGCGACCGATACGAACAGGTGTATTGCCGCTTTGCCGGTTAAATCACGCCAGTCGGCCAGCGAAGCTGAAGCGGTATCCGGGTTGGCGCGGCGAAATAATGCACTGCCAGCATCCATCCCTGAATTTAAGGCGGAGAGGCTGAACAACGGGATTGGACAGGCACCGTTGCGCGCCGGACATCAAGCATGGGTGGCTTAATCAGTTGGATTATCTTGCGATAGCTTTCGATGATGCACAGCAGCGCCGCGCGGTTGCTTGCAGCTCAACTGCACAACTGGCGGCGATTGCGCCGGCCGTTCGACCGCATAATGTCCGTTCAGCACGGATTTACTGGCGTTGTTGAGCAATATCGGAATCCTTGCGGCGGCATCGTCCAGCGCAGCACCGGCGGCTTGGGCGGCGGCGGCGCAAACTCGGACTGAAAATCGGCAGTGGCTCTCTGCTGACCGCGGGCAAAAGCCCGCCGCGCCGCGCCGAACTGCCTTTTGGAACATCGGTAGGCAGCAGCCCGTATGTGGCCGGAGGCGGCATACCGTGTATCGCAGCAATCGTGCGGCGCGGCATCCGGTTGCCAGACGCCTTTCTCCGCCGCGACCGAACGGAATGTGGACGGATTGATGACTCTCTGTCTGCGGTGTGATAAGGAGCGGTGAGGCGGTTTATCGACGAGAGAAGAGAAGAAGAAGGAAAACTATTCATTCTGATACAGCTTTGATCCTTATCTATCTCATTGTTTTTAATATTTATTAAGGTTCAATTGCAAGGTATTTGGCGGACAGAGTGTAGGCAAGCAACAATGGCACCGCCGTGTCCAATAATGCGATGTAAGTCAAATAAAAACCGTCTGAAAAGGATAAAGCAGTTTTCAGACAGCCTTTTCCATTGACTTATCAACTCAATAAATCCAAAACAGAACACCAATCGTCCAGACACAGCAGCAACGCGGAGTCCGTAACGCCAGAAACCGGTTCCACCGCGTATCTGTGTAGATATTGCACCGATGATGCCGCCATAGGATTCGCCGGTGCCGCACGCCCGCCACCACGACGTGTCCTTGCAGGATAAAAATGTCCAGTACGGCAAGGTTGGTGGTCGGTGACCAACTTTGGATCACGTTTGCAAACCAAGGAAATCGTAACCGTAAACAGACGAATACAGCTCCGGCAGGCTGCCGTTCCCGGTCGAAAAATGCCGTCGCAAAACAGGATTAACGCGCCGAAAACAGAGGCCCCGTTTCGCGGCGCGTCAGGTTACTCGATGCATACCTTTAAGTCTTTTTCAGAAAAATATAAAGGCACATAGCAATCATGATGAAACAACGACTGCCCGGTTTCATGTGTGCACGAAGCGGCCTGCGAAAAACTGCGCTGATTCTTGAGAAAATCCGTTTTGTTTTGTTTACTATCCTGCAATCTTTTTCACTTTTTATAAAAGCGCTGCTGAAGGCTGGCGGAGCGCAGTGAGACTTACCGCCGCGCAGCTGTTTATCGTTGTTGATTCCGCCCTGCCATACGTCAGCGGGGCTTTTTATTTGTATGTGCATCGGTTGACGGCGGCGTATGCACCCAGCATCAGGTTTTCTGCCACCAAGCTGGTTGTTGATGAACAAACGACGCGCCCATAACCCTGTCAACCATCAACACGCCAGAGGCGGTAGGCATGAACGGACAGGGTTCAGAACGGCCTGCCCAAGGACAGCACGTTAATCAGTTGGTCGGCGACGGTGACTTGGATTTGGCCATCTTCTTTCCAGCCCATTTAGTAACCTCACGTAAACAAGGATATCGAAATGGGCTCACGCTGTCGCTGCCACGCGCGTGCGGGTATGTCAAATATACTTTGTTTCGTGCCCTCCTGTTTTCCAGGAGGTTCCAGGCTGTTGCCTGCTCGCCCTGTCATTGGTATAAAGTAGACGACGCCACTTTGTCGCCCGTATGGCAATACGCGCCGCGAAAACCGCACCAGCACCAGCGGATATCAACGGCCAGAGACTATCGTTACCTTGCCGCCGACGTAGCAGCCGCCGCATTGTCTCGTCCTCAGGCTCGAAATAGATGTCGCGCGCGTATGATGTAATTTACCTGTGGACGATACGTCCGTCAGGGTAGGTAGTTTGCCAATCACAGGCCATCTGACCAACACGTCTGCCATTTGCCGTTGCGAACGGTGGCAAAGAGATTGCCAGCCTTCTGATAACCCTTGACCATCCGCCAGTAAATGCGTTCATCGCCTGTTATCGTGCTCGTCGCCACTGGAGTAGCGCCGTTTGAGGCGATCTGAAAGGTTTTCACGCCGCCGTCTAATGCCTACCTTGTCAGCCCCCTTGACAGCCGCTGGACAAACCCATCGTCGCCACCGATGTATCATTGCTTTGTCTCCGCAGGAGTTGCCGTTTTGAGGCCGTCTCGAGGCGGTTTTCTACGCCGCGCACCGTCTGCGCTGCCTGTCTGCAAAACGGCTTGGCTGAGCCGCAGTTCTGACGGCCTCCTTCCAGTTCCGGCGGCGACCCGGTGATTTTCGCCCGACGTCCAGCGTACCGCCGTGCAGCTTGCCGCGCCGCCATATTTCGGCATCAGGCGTCGGGCGGGATATAAAATCCTGATGCGATGCCAGGTCGGTATCCGCTGCTGTGCGCTGAGACGGCAACCCAACAGGCTGCGCCTGCGTCACGGGATAATTGCGCTCTGCGGTGGCGTGTACGTTGTAACGCCCGCCCGAAGATGCCACCAGGTGACGTGATGCTGTTGAGGTCTTCGTCGGTCGGTTTGGTGCTGCTTTCTCCGCTGCCGCTTCTTGCCGCTTTTGCACGTACCTTTCCAGCTTTGGTAAGACCGCCCGTCTCACCACGCCGCCGCCAATCTGATGGAAGCGCAAAACTTGCTTTTTGCCGGGCTCTCTCGAACTTAAAGTTAATTCGGATGCCGTCGGGCACTGCTTCCGGCGGCAGCAGGGGTTTAACTTCTGAATATCCAGATTACCCTGTCCGGTCGCATGATAATTTTCATTCCACGTGTTCACTCGACGCGACGGTCCTTGTCGCTGTCCGCAATGGTTTGGTCGCCTCTGTTGCTTCCCAGCTTTCGGTCGTCGTTTGAGTTTTGCCCATCTCGCGGCAGACAAGGCATCATCCGTCGCCGTGCGCTGGTCAGCGTATGGCGTGCACTCTGACTTCGCCGCCGCGCGTGCGGTAGATGAGGCCTGCGCAAATTTGTGGCTGTAGGTGTGCCTGACGTGCCACGCCTCCGGCTGGTTTCCGGCTCGCCGGCAGGCTGCCCCAGGGAGATGGTGCCGGTTGGCCGCCAGCGTGCCGCCGCCGCCGCCAGGGCCTGCACCTGCGGTGATTTGGCTTTCAGTAGGCGTAAGTGCTTCACGTCCGCCTCGGTTTGATTTGGTGCCAATCTGGGCAACGGCTTTGGCCAGTTCGGTTTTTCAGCCAGCGTGTCGGCTGATTTAGTACGCTCGCGCAGAGGCGCGGTTAGTTGTCGATGCGTTGGGGCCGCGCGTGATGACGGGGTCGGAGTTTCCGCATGGTAGACGCCCGCTTCCCAGCGGTTGGTCAGTTAAATTTGCTGGCATTACGCAGTTCCTCTGTTGAATTTGCCGTCGCGCAGCAAAGCTGTTGGTGCGTAAGGCGCGTGCGCGTTGGTAATCGAGTGGCGGCTAAAACGCAGCGTGCCGGTGCAAATGCACTCGAATTCAGGTGCCGCAGCGAGATCGGCCTGGCTGGCTGGTGATGGCATGAGGCATCGTGATGCGGTGACGCCCAGCGGTCGGTGCGCGTGGTGGCGAGCATGTCGGCCGTTGCGGACGTGATTTCGCCGTTATGCCGTTTGTGTTGCGCATACGCTTCGGTAATTTCGACTTCGCTGAGTCAAACCACGCCCGCAGTCACTCGCGTGGCCGCCCGGGTGCGCCTGTGTCGCGCAGCAGCGGTGCGGGTGCGCCTTTTAATCGGTTTTCGGCGCGTTTGGTCGCTCGTCTGCCAGCCAGCGCCGTCGGCGCACCCAAAATGCTGCGGCTCTCGGCCGGCAGTTCCGCAAAGTGCTCGCTGGCGACCTATGGCCTCCGTCACCAAACGCGGCATCAGTTGCACCCGCGTCAATCGTCAGCCTTCATATCCTTTGTGCCCAGCTCGCGCCAGCCGCTTGTCCGATAACGCTGGTCGCGTCGATGATTTCGGCGTAAGTCCAGTTTCGGCTCAGCGTGTATCACCCTTCCGCCGTCTCGGACGACGTGCCGGTATTGATGGAGTGGCGCACAATGCGGCTATTGCCCGGTTTGTTGACCGTCAACGGTCTGTTTTCAGGGATGACGTTGTGAAACACTCGTCAATTTTGAGGATGGACTGGATGAGATCCCAAAGGCACCGATGTCGCACTCTTTGGTCACGGCGGAGCGGCTCGCGCCGCCCATGCCTGTCTGCGGCAGCAGCGACCACCGGCGCAGTGTCGTGCCCGGTAATCGAAACTCGCAGCCTCGGCATCCAGCGTGTAACCACGGCACGGACGAAGGCCTGGCATCGGCTGCCGTGTTCGTCGACGGACGGACGCGCGCGGATACACACAAGGCTCTTTTGCACCTCGTTAATCAACTCCAATGACGACAGGCGGTACGAATACGGGTCACCGAATTACCCGAACCTGTCACGCGCTATCGGCGCGCGCTGTCACAAGCGAACTTGGTGGTAGATTGCCCTGATCTGGACGTCGCAAATCACGGGAGGCTGACACGGCGGGCAAAATACTCATAAGCTGACAGGGCATGCGCCGCTGAAACGCTCAGGTGCGAGCGCAGGATGCGCCGGCGGCCAGGCATCGTCAGGGCTCTTTCCGCCGCACCGCCGCCGACTCGTGATGTTGGTCGTCGACACGCGAAATCAATCGGATTGACGGGCGCGTTGATTTGGCCGTGGTGGCGGAAAAACCATTGCCGGACACGCCTGTCCGCAGGCAGGCTGCCGCCGCTTCCCAGATCTAAAATGCGGCTGGCCGGTGAGGCGATGCCGGACGAGTGGTCTCGAAAACACGGTTGCACGGCTGCAATCTGGAGGTGCATACCGCAATCAAAACGGTCCCGCCAACTCGTCCAGCAGCCAACGTAAAACGGATGGTGCATCGGGCGGCGGTGCAACGGAAAGCCGCGCGGGTGTTGACGTCGACCGCCGCACACCCAGCATCGACGCTCAGGCAAAGCTGCGTGCGCTGTTGGCGGTAAGCCATTGACCGCTTTGCGCGCCACTGTCTCGCGGTAGCAGCGCATGGGTGGCTGATCAGCAGCCGTTCGATATGGGCGGTACGCGGTTTTGGCTTTCTCGCTGGCTGGGCTGCATAATCGGCGATGGTTTTGCGCTAAGATTTCGGACGAGATCGTCCGAAAACCGCGCTGACGTCCTCGGCGTAGCTTGTTCAAATCCATGCCGCCTGCTCCAATCTGAGTGTCTGTCGTACAAATCTCGCCTGCCACCTCATCGGCGACCGCGCCAATGCCACCGTCATCCGTCAGACGCGGTGTGCAGCCTGCTGAGCAGCGTTTGCCAACCGCTACCCGCGTTTCCCATGTGGCGGCATATTACGCTCGATTTCGGCAGGCGCACGATATTGGGGACAAATACGTCTCTTCCGGCGTGTCCAGCCATTTGTGATGGTCGGGGCCGGAAGCTGCAGGACAGGTCGCGCGGTAACGTCCGCGCCGCTGCGGCGACAGGATATTTGCGGATGCACCTGTGATTGGTGTCGTCCGTACCCTGAACCACGCCCGAGCGCTTCGGGCGCGTGGTCGCGTCGTTTCGAGAGATAGGCGCGGCGTAAAAACATCGGTGCAAATCTTGCACGTTTCGCGTAGGATACAGTGATTGTAGAGAAGGCCGTCTGAAACCGCCTTTTAATGGATTTAATGATTTTTCGCCTCACCTGGTCGTGCCCGCCGGAATCGCCGTCATCGCGAATGTGCTCGTGTTTGACACGCTGGCTGCTGACGATGAGGTCGCCGGTGACGCTGAGCTGTACTCTTTTATATTTGCCGCTGCGCACCGCCGCCGGCATTGCTGGCGAAATCAAAATCCGGTGCGTGGCCTCGGCGCACGATACGCACACGTATCGCCCGTGCTGCCGTGTTGGCTTAGCGCGTCTTGATTTGCTGGTGGCGGCACCGCGACACGTGTCTGTCGATCTGGGTCCGTAGCCTTCGACATTTGCATCTGCTGGACTGGCACGCTGACCAAATCGCGCAGCGAAACGGATACGCGACGCGATGTCACTCAGGCAGCTTATTTTCGGCAAACGGCAGGGAACGCCGTTTTAGCCTTCGGCATGACCGCGTGCAGTCATTGTTTGATGCATGCAGTAGGTGCTGTGCAATAGGCGGCTCCTGCGCTAAACACGCCAAAAGCCGCAGGAAGTGGTTACGCAACGACAACGACGGCGTTGCGTGACAGCCGAGACCCAAAATGCAGCTTGAATGGATTTCGGTTCTGCCTATAAGTGTCTCTGCCCCGACTGCATGAGGCAGATTATCTCAACCCTACGGTTTTGGGTGATTTGCTTTGGTTTTGGCTGGTCACCTTCAAAACGCGGCGCCCTAGAATTTTGGATGATTCACCGAAAATACGGCTGCGCCTTGGCTGATTGGTAAAGAGCCGCGTTCCAATACGCAGGATACCGACAAGCTGCTGGACGCGCTGGAAGCCCTGATCGGCAACAGCGTCGGCATTCCATCAACGATTCCAGCGTCGAGATACGCGAGGTAGCGGCAAGGCATCATCTATTGATGCCTGCGACAAGCTCATACCGTTATTGCCGCTCCGAAATGCGGCATTGCACTGCTCGGACAAGACCAAAACCAAAGAAAAATGATACCCGCCAGCGCGCAGTATTGCGAGCAACGGACGACATCGCGATGAGCAGACAAACGAATCGTGGAGACGCATTCAATCAGTTGATAGAGTGGTGGTGGAGATTAAATTTCGGAGCACGTCTGCCCGCCGAAATTGATAGCTGTTTGAAAATGAGGAGAGCGGCACCTAGAGCGTGCCGAGAGATAGAGCATGGTGGATGCCAGTGCAAGTTCACCAACCACTGGCAGCGTGCATACGGTTTGAGAGAGGCGACTTGGTTGAGGGACGTTCAAGCAACCCAGAGGCAAAAGAGCTGCCGACTTCTACCGAGGGCGATTTGCGGAGCGTAGGTTTGGTCATCGACGGACTCGCGCCCAATCGGTACCGTCTGAATGCACAAGGCGAATCGGCTGACTGCCGTCCTAGTGGCGAATGGGTGTCGTGGGAGAAACCGCCGAAAACCTGCTCGACCGTCTGTCGCCGCCTATCCAAACATGGACGATACCGCTTTGCAAAAACGAGTTGGCGCACTTGATTTTCTCTGCAAACTTTGGTCGGCAGGATTGAAGTGGTACGGGAGCTTAAAACTCATGAACCCCAAAGAGATTAGCGCGGTCTCTGGCATGGACAAACCCAGCGTCGCCTATTCAGAGCAAAAAGGCATTGCCGTATCTTGGGACCTGGCAGGATATGATTGACGACGCGCACGCCATCTGCCTTTACGGTGGCCAAAACCGCCAAAATGGATGTTCTCTCGACATCTATTCCGCCGTCGTCGATGCCGCCGAACAAGGGCGGACGCCGCGAAGAGTTCAGCTCGCGAATCGCCCTCGTCTTGCAACGCAAAAGGCTGGTGGGCAGGAAGGAAGTTCAAAAATCGAAAGAGAAACCCAAGCATGCAGCTCTGGCAGTCCGCACCGCCTGACAAATCATCTATCTGACCAACAGTGCAGTCAGTCTACATGGCGGGTCGCTACGCCGAAATCGGTGGACTCATCGACACACCCTTGTTGGCAGTACGTTGCCATCAACGACAGCCGCACCCGCGAACCCACCGCAGATGTTACACGATCGCGTCTATGCAGCCGATGACCCGGTGTGGGACAGCCTGGTATCCGCCGCTGATTTCCACCGCCGCTGCTCGGGTCGCCTCGTCGCGCAGTAGCGGGTGAGGAGCAACGCGTTCCGCCAACGCTCGAGCCGTCATCGTCGTATAGGTTCAAAACTCTATACTGGCGAGGGAGCGCTATGCCCGACGCACCGGCATCCGCATCATCAGCAAATTTATCGCCCCCAATGCGGCTTCAATGCCAACCAAGGCAAATCCATGTTGTCCCGCATGGCGCAAATTGCCGTGGAAAAGGCACAGGCAAACCCATCCGATATCGCGCGATTGCCATCAAAACCATGATGGCTAACGAGAAATTCAAAAACGCCCTATAACGGAATCGTTGGCATGGGTGCGCGAATTGATTGAGGGCTGACCATGCTTGAGATTAAATTAGACGCGGAGAGGCTCGACCACGGCTTGAGTACGCTGCTCAAAAACGCCACCAACACCCGCGCCATGATGCGGGGCATCGCCACCGAGTTGCTGTTTATGACCGAAGAAAACTTCGAATCCGAAGGTTGGGGCGGACAGCGATGGAAACAAAAAGCCGGCGCGCCGCAGATGAAGGAGCGCAAAGACTCTGCAAAAAGCGGGCAACTCGCCGCCAGCCTGACCACACAGGTCGGCGCAACCATGCTCGCATCGGCAGCAACAAAAATATGCCGCCATCCACCACCCTCGGCGGTTAAGCGAGGCCGCACACAAAACCAATCTCCCAGCACGCCCCTATCTCCCCATCAACGGCAACAACTAACTCCAACCCGATGCCGAACGCAGAATCCTCGACTATCGCCATCGCCGCCTCAAAAGGACTCTGACAATAAAGAAAGCGGACGATGATGTCGTCCGTTTCTTTGTTGCACTATTTGCAACTCCGACTTTCACTTTTCCATCGCATCCCGATCATCCCACTACCCTTCATTTATCCTCATCATTCCTATATATTGTACTCTCGTTGGGTTTCATATTTGCGCGCAGAAAAGACGACCTTTCTGCACCCGAGATAGAAGCTGCAAGCACGCAACAGCATGGCAGCAGCAGCGCTTTCCACGGCACAGACTGCGCCGAATACTGCCTCGTCGCGGCCAGTGTAACCGCCGCGGGAGAAACGCAAATTGTGGATGCCCATCACCCGGCTACGGGCGTGGAAGCAGGGCAGCAGGCTGACCAGTCTGGCATTGGCGACAGCACCGCCGCGACCTGCCGCATCCATCAGCCCCTGCGGGTAAAAACCCGTGTAGCGAGGTAGGAAAGGAATCTTCGCATTTCCGGCTGCTGTGGCAAAGAAAGGTTGCGTTGAGGCCGTCTGAAAACCGAAAACAAGGTTTTCAGACGACCTCTCGCTATCTGCGAACAGGGTGGGCAGCGGAGGAGGTTTTCGACGAGCGGCAGCACAGTTCGCTGCATCGTGCAGGCATTCAGTCTTTGCGCGAAAGACGAGGGTCTTTACTTTGCGTAGTCGGTTTACTGCAGCCGTGTTCGTACCGCGCTAGTGGGTTCGCGACGGCTTTTCGGGCGGCCCGCAAGCTTTTCACGTCTTCGCTGCTTTCGGACAGCAGGGTTTGCGCGGCGGCGAGGCTGGTTTTGAGGGAAGAGGCGCGCGGGCGGGTTTGGCCGATGAGGTGAAAGGCCAGCCAGCCGTTGAGGATTTCGCGGCTTGGTAGCAGCGGGTACGAGGGCAGGGTGAGGATTTCGTCGGGCGGGACCAGCGGCTGGAAGGTCACCGCTCACCTGCGGGGGCGGACGGTGTGTAAACAGGTGTTGCAGGTAAGAGGCCGATTTTTCGCGCGTTGGGCCGGTGGTCGAGGAAGTGGATTTGGCCGTGCAGGTGCAGCGCGGTCGGGCTACCGTACAGGGTGAGGCCGTCTGAAAGGTATTCGTAGGGGCGGTGGGCAGTTTCGGGCTGTCGAGGTTTCTTGTTCACAGCGATTTGGCGGCGGTTTCGAAGTTGGCTGCGCCAGAAAGGTGCCGAGTTTGGCCGGCGAGCAGCATGGACTGCGCGGTCGATCTCGGCGGCGGTGTCGGCGAAGTCGCGTGTTCGCGCCGGGCCTGCGGGTGGCGACGGCGATTCGCGGCTTTATGGGCGAGCGAGGGTTCGCCCCGCGCTATCCGCCTCTTCGGGGTAGGGGCTGCGACAGTCGAGTGTGCCGCAGCCAGTGTTTGACCGGTTTTCCAGAAGGCAGCCAGTTTCGTTTTGGCTGACGGACAACGGCGGTTCGCCGTCTTCAGGGGCGAGGTGTGAAGGGCGGAGCGTTTTCAGGCAACCTGTTGAGTGCGTCGGCGCAGTCTTGGCGGCTGCTGCTCAGGCTGCCGCCGTCAAAAGTAGCGGGTGAGAGTATGCTTTCGCAGGGGTGTTCGATTTGGCCTGCGTAAAGTTCGGCGGTGCTGCCGGTCATGTCGGCGATGCGGTCAGCCCAATCCGTTCAGCAGGGCGGAGGGGGCGAGGCTTTCGTTGGTGCGTGATGCTGCGGCCGACGTGAGGAGAGGTGAGAGGTGTTCGCGCGCTGATGAGGGATTCGAGGAAGAGGTAGCGGTCGTCGTCGTGGCGGGCGCAGTCGCTTTTTCGGATGGCGGGCGATGAGGGTCGAAGGCGGCGGCGACCCGGGTGTTGCGGGGAACAGGCGTCGTTGAGGCCGAGCAGGCAGATGGTTTTGAAGGGCAGGGAGCGCATAGGCACCCATGCTGCAGAAAGGTGATGCCGCCGCGCAAAAAGCCGGTTTTTCGCTGTTTGGCTGCCGAGGGCGGGCGAGGTGGAGGTTGATGACGGAATAGGGCGGTTGCGCGCCAGAATCCAGCCAGTTCGGCTTCCTGATGCCAGCGGGCGAGTGCCTGTTCGAGCTGCCGCGAGGTTTGGCTGCAGTCGTCTTCCGTGAGGGTGAAGAGTTCGCCGGCAAAGCTTTGCCGGACGCGTTCCGTCCAACCGCCGATGTTTTCGGGCTGCATCCATATCTGCTGCCAATGGTCGAGGCGGCGAGTGAAAGGCGGCGAAAACGGCTGAGACGGCGGTGTGGTAAAGGGTCGACGTGCACGGGCTGATGCCTTGCCACAGGCCGCCGCCGTCGGGCAGCAACCAACCGAGGGCGAGCGGTCGAGTCCTGCTGCCAGAGTGAACAGGGGTCTGGCGCCGTCGCATTCCGCGTCAGCCCCAGTGGATGTTGAGGCTTGCGACGGTGTCGTAGCAGGGGAAGGTCTTCCTAGGTCAGTCGGAAACAGGGCGAGGACGGTTCGTCTGTCAGCGAGCAGGGCGGTTACTTGTCGGCTTCGAATCGGCTGTCGAACAGTTCCGCAGCACTTGTTTCCAGCGCGTGGAATAGGGACGGCGGCTGCAGTTTGACGTCGGATACGGAATAGGCAGCGGCAGTCGCTTTGTTCGCCGAAGACGGCTTCGATAAAGGGGACGTGGGTTCGATATCGGGCGGAGGACGGCGATGTCGTGGGTTGCAGGTCAGACGGCGGTCGAACTCGTTCGAGCAGGTGTTCTTTGAGGATTTGCAGCTCGCGCAGCGGGCTCGTGGGCGCGAACGATGCGGATGCTGTCGTCGAGATGCGGCAAATGCCGTCGGGCAGGAGAGGGTTTTGGATGTCGTACTGCAGGCGGTGGAGGAGGCCGTCTGAAAAGCGGTTCGTCGGCGTACACCTGCAGGTCGGTATGCAGTTCGCTTTCGGTCAGGAGCGCATTGAAGTCCTGTCCCTGTTGCCCAGCGAGAGCAGCGGCAGGGGTGTTTGGCTCAAATCGGTGTCGTCGGGGTTTTGCAGCATTTGCGCCGGTTCGATGATGTTGCCCCCAGTATTCGGCCGCCGGTTGAGGGCGAAGATGTGTACGTCGCTGTGCTGGGCAGCGGCCCGCAGCAGTTGCAGGTACATGGGGCGAGTGTGGCGATGCCGAACATGGACGGCCGCTCGGGCGAGCGGCTCCGGGCGCGGAGGTGCATCGAGCAGTTTGTGCCAGAGGGCGACGCGGTGCGGTGCGATTTGCCTGCCGTCGTCGAGGGAAACGCCCAGTTCGGCCTGCCAGATTTCGTCTTCGCCCAGGCCCGATCGGACGGCCAGATTTTTGCCAGGCATCGATCCGTCAGGGGCGGTAAACCAGATATTGGTCGAAAATATCGCGGCAAGCTGCCCGGCGAGCTGGTGAGCGGCGGCACTGCCGCGAGAAGGTAAAGCCGACAACGCCTGCCGCGCGAGCAGGAAGCAATACGCGTAACC
>BNJU01004560.1_pt1 | contig 94521 bp, 125 predicted proteins | sample 8539281 | NCBI WGS metagenome assembly BNJU01 (sample SAMD00202456, study PRJDB9452) | human saliva metagenome | isolation source: human saliva | place: Japan
AACTGAGTCCATCTTAGTCACCGCGTATGAGATGTAAACTAAGATATCCAAACCACCCAATTTATTGCATGAAATGTATGATGAATTTTGGCTAAATTTCTATAGAATTTTTATAAATGCGATTCATGAATCATCAATTCATATTATGGCTGATAATTTCTGTGAAAGCTCCAACTATGTAACCTCTCCCATATTAGTAAATACTCAATTTTTCAAATGACACGAAAGCTAGATAATTCATGAGTAAATTTTTAGAAAAACTCTGACACTTTAAAAAAGCCACCAGGTACGTTAGTGGCCATTGGAGCTGATATTAGATTCGAACCTCACGACCTACTCACTTACGAAATGAGCTGCTCTACCAAACTGAGCTATACCAGCATGTGTATAGTAACATCCTACTCCTGCGCAGTAGATGTCAAATACACCTCATTTTACGCCTTTACAGATACGAGTTCACCCTGTGAAAGCACTCTACATTCACTTCAATTTTTTACGATTCAGCTGCACCAAATTCTACATCGTACACAAAAGCGACCTTTTTCATTTTTACAGACCAACCATAAGACTTGTTGCTTGGCCTTTTGTTTGAGCTAAAGGCAGCCGATAACCGCGTCTGGCGCTTAAAAGATGCGGGTAGGATCGAAGGCCTTTTCTCTCAAAACCAACCTTATATTCTTCTTTTGTTTCACCAATTTGATTTGTATTGAAGTTGTATTTCAACTCATATTTACCTGTTGAATCAAAGCCTTCAACTGTATTTAATTTGGCCGTCTTCGCCATCGAAATGCAATTTCTGTAATCGCTGCTTTTGGATGTTGTTGAATGAAAGTATTACAATGTATTGGCAACCCAATAGCTGCAGATGATTAGCATCAACAACTGCTACTGTTGGTCTGTACCGGTACAATACTCAGCTGCATCAACAGCTGGTGCATTTACCCAAATGCTTGCAGTGCCAATGCAATGCCGCCTTTTACGAACATAGATTCTAAGTAAGTTCCTCCTACATAAATTGTATTAGTAAATATTCATATACTCCCTATTACACTAATAATCTAGGACTTTCACGAATAAAATCATACCCTAAATAACACCAAGAATAGATAGCACGTGTTGCAATCTTAATTATCAAAACAGAGTAATAATACATATATAAGTGAGTACTATGATTTCGTTATATCCAACCTTTACCATACATTTCAATGCAGCTGATCAATGTCACCATACATGTTGCCAAAATGCACCATCGATGTAGATGAGGAGACAGCTAAATTATATCAAACGCTACCTACTCTATTAGGTGAAGACCCACGTAAATTTGCGACATCGTCGATGACGAAGGCTATTATTTTATGTTTAGCGACAAACAGCCCACCCGTCCCCTAACTACGGGAAGACGGATCGGTCGCGTTGTTTTAGAACTGGCGAAGATAGTTTATGTGATACATGCCATATGCATCCTAGGTTCTATAAATATATCGAAGACCCAGAACTTTGCAGGCGTAGGTCTATCCTACGAAGAATCAGTAGAAAGCTATTAGCTACCGAAGGCGATCAATTGCTATTTACCATTGAAGATGATGACGGTGAGTTTACCACTGAGGATAGCTCAGTACTAAAAAATATCTTCGAACTTTTAGCATTAGGTATCAAGCCAGAGATCGGTCGTGTTTACACCAATCAATCCATTCTTACTGCCAAGAGTTAAGTTAATGCATATAAAAACAGAGCCTATCGATGAGGAGTGGACAAAACAGCCAGGCCTTTTACAAGACATGCTATCATCAACAACGGCATCAACTCACAATGGATGCTTGCAGCTGATACCATCGACATCCGTGTGTCAACAAGGTGTATCAGCATATCCTGTATCGTCAAATCGATATGCAGTGAGTATTCCTTAGGTAGGTCTGGCCCGATACGCTCCTTTTGACGCCACATTGTTCATCGCATTACTAATTCATCAATTTGGAAATATGCCAGAACAAATTAGACGATGGTCTCAGTAAACGAGTATGATGAAGATACTGTGGCATTTTTATACGCATATGAAAACAGCACCACGACAAATACAATGCAGAAGCTGTTATAGGTCGATAAAAAGACACATTCCACGGAATGTGTCTTTTTAAAATAATATGCTGTCTAAATTTTATGCTCATCCAGATGATGTACGCACTACTATATAACGAGAAGCCCTTCAAAAGCATTTCTCGAAACGTGAGGCAATCGACTGATGCGCCCTACTACGGAAATTAAGGACATGTAGAGAAGAAGGCAACAATTGTAAGAAATACGCCTAATAACAACACGAGAACAACGGGCGCTTTTTGCAAAAGCAAGAAGCACGCCAAAAGCTCAACATGTAAATTTTCAATCACCACTTGCGCATACGCACACAATGGAACACGCTCAGTTAAAATGGTCATCGTATAACAATGACGAGCACGCCATAATGCATATCCGCTGATAAGTATAGCCATAACTAAAGCTTTCACAATCAGCAACAGCCATCTACTCACATCCCAGAGCGGCTGCAGTCGTATTTTAGCTTTTGTAAAGTTCGTTAATTTCAATGACATTAACCATTGGGAGATGTCTCGAGCTTTTACGAATGTAGGGATCTATGATGAAGTTTTTCATGGCTGCCGCATATACCGGAATCACCCCATGGCGGTGAATTGGTAACATATAATAGCCAGCATAATCACGACGATTAACTGAGTCATACTGCGTGTTGACGATATATGCGTACGCCATCCGTGATCGATATACCTCTACTAATCGATCAAAGAATTCAATCATATGTCCTCTTTAATACTTATTAATCAACACAACACAGTGTATGCGTCAATCGCACACACAAAGTGTATTATTTTCATGAAACGCCTATCCATTGAGTAGATGTGCCAAAGGTATAGAGTATACTTGCTTTTTTAATTTTATTATATTTTATGTTATAAATAGTTTAACTTTACTTATAAAAAGTTATTGCAAACTTCCTAAGATTTTAGTCAAATTATCATCCATTCGTTCAAGATATGTTTTATCGTCTTCCTTGCTTTCGATAGTATAAATGGTTTCTACCTTAGCGCCTACTTCTTGAGCTAATGTCTTGGATACTTCTGGATTAGCCATTTCTTCTGCGAAGATTGTGGTAATCTTGTTTTCCTTACAGTATTCGATGAGCTTAGCCAATTGTGCCGCATTTGGTTCACCTTCTGCAAACACATCTTCTACGCTATTTTGTTCTAGGCCAAAGTCACGGCATAGATATGCAAAGGCTGCATGACCTGTTACAAAATTCTTGTGTGGTGCTTTTGCAAATTGACCTTCGTATTTTTGAATCATCGCATCTAATTTTGCTACATAATCATTGTAGTTCTTTTCGTAGTAATCCTTATTAGCAGGATCTACCTTTACCAATGCATCCTTAATGTTTTTAACTTCGATTTTTGCATTTTTCAAAGACAACCATGTATGAGGGTCTTCAGCGCCATGTTCTTTAATTTCGTCAGGATCTGTGTTTTTAATAGCCTCTATACCATCAGAAGCTCTTACAGATACAAGTTTGTCATTTTTAGCTCGCATCAATCGCTTGTTGTGCCCAAGGTTCCATACCCAAACCATTGTAAACAAATACTTGAGCTGATGCTAATTGTTTCATATTTTTCTGGTTCTCAATTCAAAGTCATGTGGTTCCGTACCATCTGAATAATCGTAGATACTCTTCACCTTATCGCCACCGATGGCCTCTCGCAAATTCAGACATAGCATTAAAACTTGTTACCACTTGATTTTTCTTACCCTGCTTGTTCCTTTGGCGCATCATTACCACAGCCTCGCAAATAGAGCAAGTATTAGCACGCCAACTACTAACAATACCAGTTTCTGACCATAGTAGGCCTCTTTTTAAATCCTGAGTGCTCATGTCTATTATAGTATATATGTATTCTTTAGTTGCAGTTGCGACTCAGTTGCATTTGTAATATAGTTATAGTATAAACGTAGTAATACTTTGTCAATCAGAAAAGTGGTTTTTGATGTTATCAATTCAAACATCTTTATTTTTCATACCAAGGTCAACCAACTCTATGCGCTAAATGATTTAAACTTAGAGGCATAGCAGCGATTATATTTCCATGCAGGCTATGCAATGGTTCTGGTAAAGCACCCTCTGCGCCTCATTCTAGGCTTCCTAACACCGGTGAAAGGTTCTTATCACGCGCAACACGAAAACATCTGCTATGTATCGCAAAAATGACTCTTTCCCATGCTGGATTTCTAATACAGTCCATGAAATTTTAGATTCCTATCGCAAGCTTCTTGAAAATTAAAGAGTAAGAAGTGAATCGCGTTCTTAAACTCTACATATGACGGAGTTTAAAAAGACCGTCCTCATCAGTAAATTATCCGGTGGCTAAGCGCAGCGCGTTTCTATCGCACGACCCTTTATCGGCAGCCCTGACCTCATCATTCGATGAACCATCAACGGGCATCGACCGCAAGAGCCAAGAAGGCATTTACGCCCTTTTTGAGATCATCAAAACCAAGAGCATCATATTACGATTATCTCTGTAGAGCATAATTTAGAAATGGTTTCGCCAACTCGACAAATCATCTATCATATTGCAAACGGTCAAGGTCATCTCTGCCCCCTGAACAATATGCTAGTGAAATCATGCATAACACGGGACGCAACTGTAGACCATGAAAAACTGTTCCTGCTTTACAGACGTGACGGCTCAGCTCAAACCGATAATAACAAAGCTAAGGAGGTGCGCTATGTTTAATTATGATTTCATGCAAAAATGCCTTCTTCGTAGCAGTCTGCATTTATTATGCCCACGCATCGGTATATTTATGGTACCACGCCGGTCTAGTATGATTGTGGGACACCATGAGCCATGCATCCCTTTGCCGGGATTACCTCGGTTTATTGACTAATACGAACCCAATTTTAGGGGCGTTCATATTCACCGCCATCTGTGGTGCCCCTATCGAGTTCTTGCGAAAATATTTTCTCATCACCTCGATTTAATTTCTTACCATCATCTTGTCGCTCAGCATCGGTACGGCCATTACTTCATTAGTCAGGTCAGTTAAAAGCTAACGCCAATGTTTTTCTTCTTCGGCAGCATCTTTCAACCGTAAATACTACAGATATGATTAGTATTGCAGTGCTTACTCATACCATCTGTATTAACCTTGTATTTCCTACAACTCACTTTCTACATCGCTCTATGACGAAGAGGCGGCACTGAGTAGCGGTGTAAAGGTGATTTAATCAACTATGTATTTGCTATCTTAATGGCTGCAGCCGTATCTATTTCCATCAAAAATCGTCGGCGTTCCGCATTGAGCGCCATGATCGCCTTTACCGGTAGCCTCTGCATTGCAATTGGAAAAAGGATTCAGAACCACTTTACTCTGCTCCATTGGATTTAGTGCTCGCCATGATTATCGCCTCATTCGGGTCCTATTACCTCAACGTAGCACCAGGTGGCTTTTTGTATCACTTACATCGGTATTCATCCCTATTAGTGGTACTCATCATCAAAAATATTAACCATTATTCGGAGGATGCAATTAGTAAATAAACATCGCGTACAGAAAGTACACAGTTACTAGTTAACCCATAATAGAAAGCGTTATTATGAATACAACACATTGGCCAGAAGGCATAAAAAAGACCAAACAGCGCGAAGCCATTTGGTCTGTATTAACCGCAACGGATAAAACCGATTACCGCCATCGAAATTGCTGAACGATTAGGCGATGGCAGCACCACCTGGATGTTCACCATCTACCGCACCCTTTGAGTTATTAGAAACAAAAGATATCGTTACCTGTACCACCATCATGAGTAGCGACATGGCGTACTACGAAATTACGCCTCATACGTACCGTCACTATGCGGTATGTACTGAAATGTGGTGCGATGATACCGCCCACACCTGCCCTGTTGTAGAAATGCCAAAAGAACTTATAGATGCGGGATTTACTATAACTGAGCATCATTTAGAGATAGCGGGTATATGTAAAAACTGTAAAAATAAATAAACTGCCTAAGGGCCCCTAGTTCTATGTACTAGTCTTTCATATGGGATATCCAATATTAATCTATATAGTTTTTAATCGCTTCATTGAACAAGGATACCTTTATATTCGCGAATGTCATAGGTTGCCACTGCTCTGCATGGTATGCGTCGAATTGCACAGCCTCTTCTAATTCCTCTTTGTTCCTTTGAGCACAATAAGGCTTTTCACCAGAGTTATCTGGTCTTGTGCCAAACATTACAAAAATTTTCCTGCATCAAAATATGTTTTATACCAGATATGATGCTTCCTCAATGCATCGAATGCTTCCGGCGGATGCGATTCTATATCTCAGCTTGGATAGAAATCGTACATACATAGGCTCTATATCATCTTTCTCACCATACTATATCCCTCTCATCTATAGTATAGCATTTTTCCAATAATGTATCCATCGCATTAACAGTTAACAGGGTCTAGTCGTACGTGACTAGTACCCCCGTGGATTATGCATAGTATAGGATTTATAAGCTTTTCACCATTTACAACATCAATGGAGCGATAACGAAACCAAGTGCGCAGAAATCAGCAATGGCAAGTACGCCTGGGATGAAGAATGGATGGTTAAATACGAGATGACCGATTCGGTCGAACTCTATCATCCATTTGTACAGCCCCCAAAAGTGTCGGGTATGTAGGCAATACAAAGAGTGCTGATACGGCCGCAAAGGATGCGATAATGATATATACTGATCCCGTATTTTCCGGTGTAATGCCTAACGCAAGAATTACTGCTGGCATAAGTGCTTGTGTTGTCGCCGCTGGCATATACAAAAGTGTACTACAGCAAAGAAGAAGGCGACCGCCAACAAGAATGGATACGCTGTTACCATACTGGATGCCATGGCTTTGATTTTCAGGAATATGACCTTTACAAAAAGGTCATCGCTCAACCACGCTACACCAAGAACACAGACACAGGCGGATAAACCAGATTTGAATGTACTGTAGTGTGACAAGTTCTGCTGTATCTAGTTTACAGAAGAATGTAATGGTCCGTCAATAATCATCATAAAGCCAACGATAGCATCGTTTCGCCAAAGATAACCGGTTTAATGATACCAATATTCTTAGAAATCGCTGTTGCATAGAATACAATACAAATAATACCGATTAAGAAAATTAAAACAGATTTTTTCGCACCTGGTTTTAAATGGAAACCACATCTTTTCGAGGTGAGTGCTAGCATGACCCGCTGCCAAACGTTCTGGTAAACAGTGATCAGAGGACAAATCATTGTTCGAGTAGGTCGACATGATAAACGCTGTAATCATAACCGCAATAAATGGTAGAAATACAGATGCAAGTAATGTTGGATAGCTAACACTCGAATGGTTCAAGGAATCCACTCATAGCAACAAACCGCTGCGGATACAGGGCTTGTGGTACTACTCAATTTGGCTGCTACAACGGCAAATTGATAGTGGTACGGAAGGCTTTGATGTTCCTCGCTCTTTGCAACCCTACAATTACAGGAATCATAGAAACGCCGTATGACCTGTACCCAGCCAAGATTGTCAAGAAATACGTAACTGTAGGAGCTTAAATAGTTAATGTGTTTAGGATTTTACGCAAAATATTTTTCCGCAATGCGTACTAAATACTCTAAACCACCAGCCAACTGCAATGCACAAATCGCTCGCAATGGCTGACATAATGATTAAGATAACATCCCAAGGAATTTGCCCCTGGGAACATCCCCATACCGAGACTCAGCAATACGACGCCAAGGCGCCAGCATAGTCGATGCCCATGCCACTGAGGCGTACGCCCAAGAAGATGGCACCGAACAAGATAATGACTTGCATAATTACATAAATGTCCATACGATGACCCTCCTTTTGAAATATATATACTATACATATATAGTATCATAGATATGCAGAATAATCATCGTATTTTGAGAATGTATAGAATATATTTTAGATTATGCAAGGAAAAATGCTTTCATTTATAAAATGATTGGCTTCAAATCTTCTAATACGCCCTCTTCTTCTGTGGCACGTTTAATACTTTCACCACGATGCGAAATCCATATCTTCCAATTGTTCTACCGTGACGCCAATGGTGGCATAAGGATAACCACATCGCCGATTGGCGGCAAATAAGGCCTTGTTCACGAGCGAGAACGGCAACCTTTGCACCTACCGCATCATTTGGACGATACGTTTCATGAGTAGCAACGTCCTTTTTCGAGTTCAATGCTCGCGATAAGGCACACGTTGACGCACTTTTAACATGGTTTTAACTGTTCAATAGCTTTGAGTGCTTTGTGAAAGCCTCAATTTTGAAGGTAATCCCTCGATGACCTTTTCATCGCGTGAATACTTTCAACGAAGCCAAAGCAACAGCACATGCCAAGGCATTACCGGTAGGAATGACCATGATAGAATGTTTTCTTTTCTCTCAAAAGTGCTGAGGAATGCATCGAATACGCGTTTCGTAGTCAATGTAGCAGCCAACGGCAACAACCGCCCGTAATCCCTTTGGATAAGGTCATGAAATCAGGCGATACGCCTTCATGTTCACAAGCAAAAGAATTTACCTGTACGGCCAAAGCCTGTTGCCACTTCATCAACGATTAGGAATACATCGTGTTTGGCAGTTAACTCGCGAACGCGTGTTTTAAATAGCCGTGAGGCATAACGAGCATACCAGCTGCGGACTTGTACTAATGGTTCCACTAACGAGAGCTGTAATTTCTGTCCCTTCATTGAGGATGCGTTCCAATTCTGCTAAAGACTCTTCAAATGCTTTATCCGATCTGCTCACATCACGATATACGCCAGGGCTTTGGCAAAGGTTAAATGGTTTAAACAACAAATTGTGAACACTTGATGGAACAACTGATGCCACCCACGGATACAGTACCTAATGTATCCCTCATGATAGCCTCGCATTGAGTGCAATAAACTTCGTTTTCTTCGTATGGCCTACTAGTTGACGATATTGGTACGCCATCTAATAGCTACTTCAATCGCCGTACTACCGTCATCGGATAAAAATACCTTTTCCAAACCTTCTGGGGCAAGTTCAACCCAATTTCTTACACAATTGTGCTGATGGAGGACTTACTAATCCAAGCAACAATGTGCGCAATCTCATCCACTTTGATCCTTCAACGCTTGATTAGCACAGGGTGGTTGTGTCCGTGAATATTAACCCACAAGGATGATACGCCATCATAATATTTTTTACCCTTGTCATCGATTAAATACACGCCTTCACCTCGTTCTATAACTACCGGTTCTTGCGCTAGCCAGTCTTGCATTTGTGTAAATGGATGCTGCATACGAATTCAGTGCATTCCCATTGTGCGATTTGCGAAAGTTGTTTTCTGCCATCATAACACCTCATACTTACTATCTAAATATTTATATATCCATACATCTATACTTTTTACATTTGTAAATTTATACTATGTGTCCTAACTATTTAGGACTATAGAGCCCATCTAAACGTACTTAAAAGCCTTTAAATAGGGCTCACCAAATGCCCCATACAGTTTGCCAAATCTTAGCTGAATCTAAGAACGAACGTCCCCAACCAAGTTTGATATGAGCCTGATTATGATTCCTGGTACGGAGGAAGCACACCAAGCGCTGGAATACCGGTATACCGTTCCATATCCTCAATATTCGTCTTTAATAAGAATGGATCCACTACAGTCGTATCATTGACAATGATACCTTCACATCGATATGATGTTGTTGCGTATACCAGCGTTAATACAACGCGATTAATAGAACCTAGGGCGTCCATCAGCAACCAATATCGCTGGGTACGCAATATCTGTCATAAGATTTGTAAACGTAATATCCTTGGTAAGAGGCGCTGTGATGCCACCAGCCCTTCTACAAATGTTATATCATGTTGATTTACCACCGTTTTTACATGGTCTACAATCTCTTTGATAGTCGATATTCACACTCAGCCAACTCTGCCGCCAAACGAGGCGAATAATCCCCAGCCAACGCAATAGGATTCACCTCGACGACGACGCGACTCAGGGAATACCCACAGACTGCATCAAATATGTAGCATCCTTACTTTCTGCCGCCCTATGCACATTTCATCTTCATCCATCGTTCCGCACTGAGAAAATGGGACCGCACTAGACGACACAGGCTTAACCATGCCCACATCAAAACCATCATCCACCGCTCAAAGCCCCAAGCAAACCTGTGACAAACGTCTTACCTACATCCGTATCCGTACCAATAATAGAAACACCTAACTGTCTCATAGGAGCACTCTTTACCATACTGAATTAGTATTAACAACCATGTATATATAATTAGTTGACAATTTAATTACAGTATAAAACTTACACACAGAACAGTCAACTATATACAAACTACATAAGTTAACAATCCTATTATCCAATACAGGGAATTCCACTATATTGAGCGGGTAGTATAACCCTGATGAGGCTAGTTTACATTCAGTAATAGAACAGAGGATCCTTTCCACAGCGACTTTTACTCTGCGAAGGCCGTAGGCCGGAGTCAGACCCGGCCGGTGGAGCGAGGAAAGGAATCTTATTTCTATACTTTAAATTTGCAATCGTAACAGACTCATCGGGTTATGAAATTAAAACCTCAATATAGCGGAATTCCCTGTATCAGGATCCATCATCCCCCATAGAACCCCATGCCTCTAGGGAATAATGGATGTTGACGCAAGAATTTCACTGTGTAGCGTACATTTTCTTCAGAAATATGGAAACGATCCATCCAATCGATAAGGCCTGGTTCAATCATGCGAATCGCATCTTCATTGATGCCTTTAGATTTCATGGATTCCATAAATTGTTCTGCCGAAAAGTCGATCATGCCACAGTTTTCATGGCCGATGACGATTACATCTTCGATGCCCATGCCATATGTAGACACAAGCAAGCTTTGAACGATGTTATCAATCGGTTGCGTTACGCTGTTACCGGCAGTCTTAATGGTGATAACCTCGCCGCGATCAAATCCTAAGGATTCTTCGAGCATCCCCACTAAACGTGTATCCATACATGTTACAATGGCTAATTTCTTTGTAGGATGACTAGTTAAACCCTTTTGAGCAAGCTCAGGATGTTTAGCTACATATTCTTTGTTTTTTTCAATGATACCATTAATATCAATCATAATGCACCTCGCATATTCTATGAGACATGTTGATGTTCTCTACGTATTTTACTAGGAATCATATTTCATTAAGTATAATTATCCCGTATAAGATTATATAAAACTTTCACCATAAGATACAATACCATACCCCATGTATACAAGATACTTTTTCCCAAATATTGTAAAACTGATACCCTCGATTAATTCCCCTAATTATGTTACTATTAAGTCGTAGTTTATTTATGCATCCTGCGCGATACCATAGCGATGTATGTACCAAGTAGGTACAGTTAGGAGGTTTTATAATGGGTATCAATTCAAAAACACTGCCAGGCATCTTGCTCTGTGCAATCCTAGCCATTCCATGTTGGCTGTTAGGACAGCATTTTCATTTTATTGGCAGTCCAATCTTCGCTATTATACTCGGTATTATTATTGGTTCTTTATTCACATCTTGGAAACGTGAAAAACGGGCCGGCATCGGATTTACGTCTCAAAAATCCCACACTCAGCTCGTTATTCTTCTTGGCTTTTGGTCTTAACATCACACAAGTATTGCATGTAGGTTGGGTGTCCTTACCGGTTATCATCTCAACCATTGCCACATCGCTTATCGTTTCTTTTCATCATATTTAAAGCCACGCATATCGACTCCAACACAGCCGTTTTGATTGGCGTTGGTTCCTCCATCTGTGGTGGTAGTGCCATTGCAGCGGCAGCGCCTGTTGTGAAAGCTAGCGATCAAGATATTGCACAAGCGATTTCCGTTGTATTCTTCTTCAACGTAGTTGCTGCCTTTGTATTCCCACTTCTTGGCGATGCTATCGGGCTATCTAACATGGGCTTTTGGCCTATTCTGCCGGCACAGCCGTTAACGATACATCATCCGTAACAGCTACTGCTGCTGTTTGGGATAGTATGAAGGGCACAGGCACACAAGTTCTTGAATATGCAACCATCGTTAAATTAACCTGTACATTAGCTGATTATCCCTATTTGTTTAGGTCTTGCTAGCTACCAAGTGTACAAGGCTAAACAAGCGGCTAAGGCAAGCGATAATGCTGAATCTGTTAACATTGCAGCTATCTTCCCTAAATTCGTTCTTTACTTTGTCATTTGTTCTCTTATTACAACAGTAGTTGTCCTACGCGAATGTGGACATTCACTTCTTTAGACATATTCAAAACTATTTCTAAATACTTTATCACCATGGCCATGGTTGCACTGGGCTTAACACAAACCTCGTTAAACTCATCAAGTCCGGTGGTAGCGCACTGCATTAGGCGCTGCATGCTGGATTTGCATAGCCCTCGTCAGCCTAGGGATGCAACATGTTATCGGTTTATGGTAAAATAAAATAAAGATTCTGTTTAATACAGAATAGATTTCTATATAGCGTTATTCACACTACATAGGATCTATTCTTTGTTATATCTAAACTTATACATTCATTAAGAAAAGGAGGATTATATATGTACTTCCTGCAAGGTTTATTAGTTGGTCTTGCCACATTTGCACCGATTGGAATGCAAAACCTATTTATCATCAACACAGCCCTCGTCCAACCATTGCCACGCATCCTGTTAACCATCACCATTATCGGTCTCTTCGATATGACCTTGAGTGCAGCTGCCTTTTTGCGGTATAGGGGCGCTACCGAAGCTACGGCCGACCTTTAAGCTGATTATCCTCATTGCAGGCGGTATGCCTGTAGCCTCACATGGGATATAAAACATGTAAGGCTACGCCTTCTCTTAAAAAGGTCAATACGAATATCCCTATCAAAAATATTCTGTTGATGGCACTCCTTGTTACATGGGGTAATCCGCAGGCCGTCATCGATGCGTCCATGATGCTCGGCGCTTTTCGTGCTAATATTCCTGCTGAAAGTATATATTATTTCTTCTTTGGATTCCTCGCTATGACGCCGATTTGGTTTGGATTCCTTGCAGGAACCATGTATGTACTAGCTAAGAAAATAAAAATATCCCATCTTGTATGGATCAATCGCGTGTGCGGTACCGTATTAATCATCTATGGTATAAAACTCGTTTATGATGGTATCGTAATGATGCTGTCCATATAAACATAAACAGGTATCGCTCTAAAATCACTACACCGCAAAAGCTGTGTGGTTTTAGGCGATACCTGTTTTATTCATATATGATGTTATTTAAAACTCATCAAGAACTTGTAGAAAAATATCTTTAAATGCCTCTGCATAGGTATTAGGATTTTGCGGACTCACATAGAAATAGTAATCCTTTTCTATAGGTTTACCATTGTTCAATATGCATTTTCGCTCAATACCCGGAATAGTATCCACTAGATATTTAAATCGATCTACCAACAATATACCTTGTCCAGCGCCCACAAGAAAACGGGCTTCTTCAAGGTTTTTAACCCTGTAGGAACGATCCCATAAAGCCCATCGATTTACGATAGTTTTCCTCTTCATCAAGGCGTTGATCGTCATGACATACAAGAATGAGCGGCAAATCTAATAATTCTTTCAGTTCTACAGAACCTTCCGTAGTATACCCTTTGGGCACTTCTGCTATAACGGTGGCCTTACTAATAGGATATGCTACATAATCATTATCCGATTTAATTTGCCAATAATCATTAAAAATGATATCCACCAAATTATCATCGAGCATTTGATTTAATTCGGAATGACTACCACTATACATGCGCACATCGAGATCGCGATACCGTTTCGTGGTACGCATCAACGCTTGTTGCAATGCAATACCACTATAGCGATTTAAATAGCCAATACGCAAATATTTTCGTTCATTCTTGCCGACCCGCACCGTTTCATCTTGTAAATTTTTAACACGCGTCATCAGCTGCTTGCCATTCCGATATAAATATTCACCTGCCGGCGTTAGGTGAAAGCTACGTTTCTCACGTATCATCAACGGAATGCCGAGACTAGCCTCCAAGGATTTAATTTGTTGTGAAATAGCCGACTGAGACACGTAGTGCTCATAGGCTGCCTGTGTAAAGCTGTTATGCTCTACAACGGAGATAAAAATACTCTAATTGCTTTTAATAACATAATGAACTCTCTCAATACACACAATCTCAAACAATAAACCTATCACTATCTAGACATCTAGATACTCCCCCGCAATAGGCTACGCCACACAAATATGGCGGCTATAAAAAAGATACCAGCAGTACTCCAAAAAACCATGCCGTAACCAAACCAATTAGCAATCATGCCGCTGATAATTGGGCCCAACACATTGCCCATCATAGCAACACTAGATACGGCACTCAAAGACAATACTTCGCCGTTCTTTAGGAACAGCCTTTGAAATCAAAGTATTCGCAATAGGCGTAATAAAGCCCATAAAGAACCCTGCAATGGTTCGAAATACGCCTAAACTCCACACATTAGGCATAAGATATTGGAGGATAAAAAATCCGCCTACACCACAGGTTGCCGTCAATAATATATTCGGCATGGACATCCATTTAGTAATGCGACCTATAGAAATAGATGCTAATGCACTAAACAGCCCGTCCCCAAAGATGATAACGCCTACAATGGTAGCCACAAAATCATCATTTACCTGCATATAATGTTTAATATAAAGTGGCAATATAGGGCCTATACCGGTAATACCAAAATTACATAAAAATTGCATCACCACAAGTAATCGTACACGAGGAATGGCTAAAAATGATTTTATCAATGACCATTGAGACTCATTACTATCCACCTTTGTGTGTATGCTGTAAATTAGGCATTAATAGATATACACCCTAACAAGCACAATCCTGATAAGGTAGAAAACAAAAGAACGGAGCCCGGTAGCCTAATAAATCGGCAGCAAGGCCACCCATAAGAGTGCCAAAAACGATACCATCACCATCGAGGCTTGGTATAAGCCCATCGCCCACGGCACATGTTCCTCTGGTGTAATTAATACAATACCAAGTCCAATGGGTACAAAACCACCCACTAAACCTTGTAAGGTACGCAATACTAACAGCTGACCTCGGCGTTTGTGCAAAACCAGCAGCTCCTACAGCTAACATCAGCGTGGCAAGAATAAACATCATCACCCGCCGAGTCTCTAGTTCATTGGCTTTTCCGAGACCAAAAAGGAGCACTCAATGCTACCATACAAGGTGTGACACCAGATACAAGACCTGCCCACATGGCAGCCTCACCTTGATTTGTCAGTCCCTAGATCTACCAAATATAAAGGTATAAATGATAATACGCCGATAATGGTAATGCCCTGCACCGACTTGTATAGCGCAAATCAAATAGATGATGCGCTCCCATGAAATATCCATACAACCTTCAAGTAATTAATTAAAATACATTATTTAGAATATATTTACCTAAATATATTAAGATAACTTACCTATATATTGTATCGTAAACTAAGAGACCATCTATTCCTACTATATAAGAACAAGATTATCTCTAATAATTTATATTACATTAAAATTTGAAATTCAAATTAGCACGATAGTAATTATTTACTTTATTACCTTCATGAGTTCTAACATGGAATCCATATAGCATATTAATGCCTATATTTTTCTCTAGTGCATAATCACCACTGATTTGCCAAGCCTTATAGCCTTCATTGCTGCGCTTCATGAGATCATTACTTTCATACTTCAAAGCCTTAAATACAGGTGCATTTTTAGATTGATCAAAGTAATGTAAACGTACTCTCCAGGAATTAGCTTTATCAATTTTATATTTACCCCATCCAGCACCAAGTGTCCAAATATCACTATCACTAAGTCCAGATGCTTTTACCCATTCACCAGCTAACGTAAGTTTTCCCATTGCATAGGATCCATTAACACCGTAAATATTACCAAATTCATTGTTTTTCTTACCATTGGCCATCTTTACATTCGCACTACCAACACGAGCATACATAGCGCCAAGTTCAAGATTTTTATTAGGGTTTACAGATACATTTACTACACCAGCATCACCATTTTTTTCTTTGTCAGCTTTTTTAAATCGACCAGCAGTCATATAACCATAAGCGCCATTTATAGTCCATTTACCAGATGTAGCCGTTACGCTAGCACCATCAAATTGAGAACCATAAATGAGACCATTACCAAAATCTTGGTCAAAGCGCCCCATATCAAGGGTTACATTCTTATTAAGCTTATGTTCTACATAAATGCGATCAAAGGATGCTTGTGCCTCTTTCTTACTATCACCAAACTCTATAGAGCCAGAGGTAATACGAGCTTTCACAGTTGTATTTTTATTAACCTTCGCTTTAATGCCAAATCGTGCGCGACTCGTAAATTTGTCTTTAGAATCTTGATTTCAATTCCCTTCTTTACGAGCATACGCAATACGTGCATCACTGGTAATTTGTACATTACCTACACGGTCTTCTAAATGGTTAATGCGAACCCCTAAATTATTTAATTCATTGGAAAACTCATCTGACAAACGGTTTAACATCGCTTGTTGTTCTGCATTTGCACGATCTTGATTTGCCATACCCTTCGCAATCATTTGAGCCATTTCAAAACGCGTAATATCTTTTTGGCCTTTGAAAGTTCCATCTGGATATCCATTAATAATGCCAGCTGTAGCCAATTGCTCTACTGCTTGATAGGCCCATGAATCTGGTGTCACATCCGAAAATGGATTCGCTGCAAATGCTGTAGTAATACCTAACACAGCCATACATGCTAGAGACGCACGAAGTTTAAAAGAACTCATAATTAACCTCTTTTCACATTCTATATTCTATACACAACAATATATCACTAAAATAATAACAACTTTCATTTTTAATGTAAATATATTAACCATATTAATATATAATTTCATTTATGAATAAAAACGATAGATTTTACGTATCAAAAACTCTCATCTCTGTACAGAGATGAGAGCTTGTATCTATTAAGGATATAAAAACCGTACTCTTTAGTATTGTTTTTTTGTTTAATCATCCAATAGATGTAATAAATAACCAATGCATAGGTTACTACATCAAATACAGGTAAGAATGGTACCATTTTGGACAAACGACCAAAACCATGTACGTGGATGTTTGCTGCAATGATAGCAATAAGATTCAAACGGTGAATCCAAATTGCCTTCTTACGAGATACGGATTTTGCCATATTACCTACCCAAGGAGATAAGTACAATACCGCAAAGATAAGGGCAATAAAACATAGCTCCAAGGGAGATATAACCGCCCCAGAAGCCTAAGAAAGAGCTCAATGCTTTCAAGAAATATACATACCAGTGAGCACATACGAGAATGACACTGACGATACCAACGATGCGGTGAATATCAAACATATCTTTAGGGTTATATCGTTTGATAAACCATTTTGGTTTTGTCGCAATATATGTCAACACAAGCCATGATACATATGGAATCAGACCAAGATGAACCTTCCAGTTACCAAATGGTCTACCACCTGTTACATAACCATATTCAACCATGCCCATAAAGATCAAAGATAATACTGCAATCCAAATAAGAATATGGTACTTACTCTTAAATTGTTTCTTCACAACTTCTGCCATTACTGAGACTCCTCACTTTCAAAACGCATATATAATTCAAAAAGAATACCACATAAGATAATACCAATTTTTCATTCTCATAGTAAAGTGAAAATGTATACCAATCTCACATAAAAATATGAATAGAATGCATATTGTGAAAGTATCACGTAACAAAAATATTAATGAAAGCCCTCATGGTCATAAAAGCGATAGCTTTCACAACCACGAGGGCAATCACAAGCGATAGAGTACCGAACAGAGTCGATATGGACTATCAGTATTCAATTAAACGCGATCCGTTTACGATAAACGATAAACGGACGTGCTAAGTAGTTGAGTGGAACACTCAAGCAGTGTACCAAACGGCTGAATGGGAAGATAATAGCCACTACCATCCATGCCAACATGTGGAATTTAAACATGAATGGTACGCCTTCCATCAAGGATGGATCAGGCATAAAGGAGATTAGGCTACGGAACCAAGGGCCGATGGATACGCGGTAGTCAAAGAAACCAGATGCATTAAGCAATGTACCAGCCATACCGCTGAAGATAGCTAGTGTTAAGAACAAGTATAACCATTTATCAAGGCCAGATGTGTTAACTTTCATAGCAGGTACAGTAAAGCGGCGTTTCATCAAGAGCAAGAAGCCTACGATGAAGATGATACCAGCTACAGCACCCATATACAACGCACCTTCATGGTACATATGGTCATTAATACCAATAGCAGCAGTCCAAGTTTTAGGTACTAATACACCTACTACGTGACCACCGATAACACAAAGCAAACCAAAGTGGAACAATGGATTAGCAATGCGTAATTGTTTTTTCTCTAAAAATTCACTCGATTTAGTAGTCCAGTTTCTTTCAAAGTAGAAGAAACGAACCAAGGTACCTACGATTAAGAAGGTGAATGCGATGTAAGGCAAAGCGCCCCAAAGGAATAGATTCATCGTGCACCGTCCTCCAATCCATTTGCAACAGACAAGATAATATCAAACAAGAATGCATAAGGCAGTTTAGCCTCAATGAAGCGTTCTCTAATGTATTCCAATTTTGGCTTACAATAGTCGTAAATTTCTTTTGATTTATCTTCATCGATAACGGCACATAGCTCAAGAAGTGCTGGAATATAATCCGGCATTTCTTTTGGCAAATCATAGTCGTTTTCGAGGAAGAAAGCTTTAAATTTTACGAGCTCTTCCGCTTGTTCCCCTGTACCTTGTAACTCATAGGTCGACAAATACATTGTAGTATTTTGACTGAAATCAAAGGTACGAACATATTGGTCTTCAAATTCTTTTATCGGATTCTCTATATAGTCGAAGAATTTAATAAACCTTATGAAGTTGGAGGATGCCCAACAGATTGGGCGTCCTCTCTCCATTCAGGTAATTCGTTATACCATTGTTCATCAGGATAGCGTAGAAGAAATGACGCAATAAGAGCGATTTTCTGAGCATCCTTCATTATTGACATCCCCCTGTAGGGCAAGCAAATCCGCGGTTATGTTGCATTTCTAGGCGACCTTCGCGAGATACTTTCACATCAGATGGGATAACAAAGCGATCATTGTATTTGGACAACGCCAACAATTTGTACATACCGTACATTTGATCTTCTGTTAAATCTACCTTATGTTCGATAGGACCGTCACCTGTTTCACGACGGCGCATGTATTCACGCATATCGAGAACACGTTGCAATGTACGTGCTAAGATGTCTGTATTACCTGCAGTAAAACAAGTTCGCAAGGTATTGTACAGGCACGCGCATTTCATGTGCATCTGGCAAGTATACATCAGATGTTACACGTTGCAAGATTGGCTGAGTGGTGGCACATACCAAAACCATTGGTAATGTACGGTACTCAGGATGCAATGGCAACGCCACGCCCCACTCTTTTACAAGTTTGTATACAGGAGATTTTTGAGCTGCTTTAATCCATGCTTCGGAGATGCCTTCTGCACGAGCCGCTTTGATAACCTCAGGATCATGAGGATCCAAGATTAATTCTACTGTATTTTCATAAATGTCTTGTTCATTTTTTTGGTAGCTGCCATTTCTTGAACTTTGTCCATGTCGTAGAATACAACGCCAACATAGCGCATACTGACCCACACATGTTTCAGCACAGATTTGAGGTAAGTTTATTTTCCAAACGTGGGTAACAGAATACGCATTTTTCAGCTTTATTGGTTTCCCAGTTGTAGAAGATTTTTGTATGGGCAAGATGGAACACAATGTCTCCAACCGCGGCATACATCTTGAGATACGAGAACCACACCATCTTCGTCGCGTTTGTAGATGGCGCCAGATGGACATGCAGCTAGCATGCAGTGGGTTCAAGCAGTGGTTACAAAAGACGCGGCAAGTAGCGCATGAATACTTCTTCGTAGTCAAATACGATATCTTCGCCCATCTTAGCTAAGTTCACGTCGGAACGAGCATGTTGACCACCTGCTAAATCGTCATCCCAGTTAGGGCTCCAAGTAACTTCCATTTTTTGTTTAGTCACAAGGGAACGAGGACGAGCAACTGGTTGGTTGTTTTTACGACCACCATGAATCAATGTTTCATAGTCATATGTCCAAGGTTCGAAATAATCCTTCAATTCTGGTTGTTCAGGATGGAAGAATAATCTCATCAAACGGTTTGTTTTAGAACCTGTAGAAAGAGCCAATTTGCCAGAGTTATCTAATGTCCAGCCGCCTTTCCATTTTTCTTTGTCCTCCCAATGACGTGGGTAACCTACGCCTGGGCGAGTTTCCACGTTATTGAAGTACATATATTCCGCGCCTTCGCGGTTCGTCCATGTATTTTTACAAGTGATAGAGCATGTGTGACAACCCAAACACTTATCCAAATTTAGGACCATAGATACTTGAGCCTTAATCTTCAAGCCAATCTACCTCCTTCATTTTACGAGCCACAATTGTCATATCACGTTGGTTACCAGTTGAGCCATAGTAGTTAAAGCCATAGCTCAATTGGCCATAACCGCCGATCATGTGTGTCGGTTTCATGTGAATATGAGTTGGTGCATTATGCGTACCACCGCGTTGTTTCTTAACCTTCGCGCCAGGAACGTTGATGTGACGGTCTTGGGAATGGTGCATATAGGAAATACCGCGAGGAATACGTGGGGAAACTACAGCACGAGCTGCAACGATACCGTTTTTATTGAAAGCTTCTACCCAATCATTATCCTTAACGTCGATTTCTGCTGCATCGTCTTCGTTGAGCCAAATGGTTTGACCACCACGGAACAATGTCAACATTTGTTGGCTATCGAAATACATACTATGTGTAGACCACTTATGATGTGGTGTTAAGTATTTCAATGTGATTTCAGGGATACCTTCTTGTTTGTAGTCACCTTGTACTGGTTTATAGGACAATACAGGTTTGTACAACGCCATAGCTTCACCGTAATCACGCATCATTTCATGGTCACAATAGAAGGATTGACGACCTGTTACGGTACGGAATGGTACCTTATCTTCTGTAGATGTTGTAAATGGAGAGTAACGACGGTTTTTATCGTTCTTACCAGTACTTGTTACAGAGCTAATGATGAAGCGTGGTTGGCGAACCATATCATCGAAAGTAATTTTTTCCTGTTCGCGACCTTTTGCGTTCTTTTCAAGACCAGAAAGGCCTGTTTTTTCTTCCATAGCTTTCCAAGAGCGAACAGCCAATTTACCATTTGTACAAGAAGATAATGTTAATACAACATTACAAGCTTCCTTACATTCGTAAATGCTAGGACGGCCATGAGAAATGAATTCTGGATTATCGATGATACCATTTTGATCATATAATGTCTTGTATTCATCAGATACATCCCATGCCATGCCATGAGCACCCATTTTGTTTTCAATATTAGGTCCCAACGCAATGTATTTTTCAAAGATTTTACTGTAATCGCGTTTTACATGAACGAGGTTCGGCATTGTTTTACCAGGAATTGGTTCACATTCGCCTTTGCTCCAGTCGAGAACCTTACCTTCTGGTTGAGCCACTTCACCTGGGCTATCATGACCAAGAGGTAATGCTACGATATCTTCGTATTCTGTGAAGCCAGACTCTTTCGCTACGCGAGATACTGTTTCTGCAAGGGTACGGAATGTATCCCAGTCAGATTTAGTTTCCCATGCGCAATCAACAGCTGCTTGGAATACGTGTACGTATGGATGCATGTCTGTAGAAGACAAGTCTTCTTTTTCATACCATGTAGCCGCTGGGAATACGATATCAGAGTATAAGCCTGTAGAAGCCATACGGAAGTCGATATCGATTAAGAGGTCAAGCTTACCAGCTTCATCTGCTTCGCGCCATTTGATTTCTTCTGGTTTTACTGGTGCATCATCATCTTCAAGAACACCATGTTTTGTACCAAGTAAATGTTTTAAGAAATATTCATGGCCTTTAGAGGAAGAACCGATAAGGTTTGCACGCCATACAAAACAAGTTGCGTGGGTGGTTTTCTTTTAGCTGCTGGATCTTCTACGCAGAATTGTAATTCTTTGTTTTTCAATGCTTGCGCTACATATTGATTGATTTCTGCTTCTGTACCAGCACCAGCTGCACGAGCATCATTAATCAATTCTTGGCTGCCTTTATTGAAAGTAGGGTAAGATGGCAACCAGCCTAAACGTGCAGCCAATACATTGTAGTCACCAGGGTGACGGTAACGTGGCTTAGCTAATTTAGATACGCGGTCTGCCAAATCGATGCAATCAGAACGATATTGTTCTGCAGCAAAGTAGAACCAAGATGTACTCATTTGCAAACGAGGCGCTTTACTCCAGTCGTTAGCTGTCATGATGCCGCCCCAGCCTTCAACAGGACGAAGTTTTTCTTGACCTACGTAGTGAGCCCAGCCACCACCGTTAACACCTTCTGTACCACAGAACATGATGAGGTTCAAGATTGTACGGTAAATGATATCTGCATGGTACCAGTGGTTAATACCACCGCCCATGATAATCATGGATCGACCTTTTAGTTTTTTTCTGCATTATCTGCAAAATTCACGAGCTGTAGCAATAGCAATATCTGCTTTTACGCCAGTGATTTTTCTCGCCATGTGGTGTATATGGAGTGTCATCAGTGTAAGCTGTAGCCACTTCACCACCGATACCACGGTCGATACCATAGTTAGCAAGAATGAGGTCATATACTGTAGTTACTTTTATGCACCATCAACAGTTTGTACTGTACTGTAGAATAGCACGTTCACTACGCCTTCGTGCTCTTCATCGCCAAAGTATGGCAACTTAACAACAGTCACATCTTCACGTTGATCAAACACGGATAAACGTGGGTCAATTTTAGCTCCTGTATTGCGGTTTTCAAGGCGTAAGTTCCATTTTTGTGGATTTGTGTGACGGTCGCCCATTGTACCATTTGGAACAACGATTTCATTTGTTGTTTCATCGATTAATACAGTTTGGAAATCAGCACCGTCTTCTTTGCTACCTAAATCCTTAGCGTTTAAGAAACGGCCTGGTTGTACCGCACCGTTGATGTCTTCAACGCGTACAAGGAATGGCATATCGGTAAACTCTTTAGCATACCTTTGAAGTATGGAGTTTCCTTTGTCGATGTAGTATTCTTTTAAGATTACGTACCTATCATGCATAGCAAGAGCCGCATCAGTGCCGGCTTTCACATTAAGCCAAGCATCAGAAGAAGTTGTAGATTCCGCATAGTCAGGAGATACGGATACAACCTTAGTACCTTTGTAACGAACCTCTGTCAAGAAGTGAGCATCAGGTGTACGTGTCAATGGTACGTTGGAACCCCATGTCATGATGTAGCCAGCATTGTACCAGTCACCAGATTCAGGAGTATCTGTTTGTTCACCCCAAACTTGAGGGCTGGAAGGTGGCAAATCGGCATACCAGTCATAGAAGGACAATGGTGTACCGCCCATGAGGTTAAGGAAACGAGCACCTGCTGCATAGGACAACATGGACATCGCTGGAATTACAGAGAAGCCTGCGTTGCGGTCAGGGCCGTATGTTTTTGCTGTATATAGTAAAGATGCTGCAGTGATTTCTGTCGCTTCGTCCCATGTGGAGCGCACAAAGCCACCCATACCACGGGCAGATTTATATTTTTTCGCCTTTTCAGGGTCTTCTACGATAGATTTCCATGCTTCGATAGGATTTTTAGCTGTTTTCTTAGCTTCTTTCCAAAGCTCAGCCAATTCGCCGCGTACGTATGGATATTTTACGCGTAATGGGCTGTATAAATACCAAGAGAAGGTCGCACCACGAGGGCACCCACGTGGTTCATAGTCCGGCATATCATCCGGTGTTTCCGGATAATCTGTAGCTTGGTTTTCCCAGGCTACGACGCCATTTTTAACGTAAATGTTCCAGCTACAAGAACCTGCGTACAGTTTACGCCATGTGTTAGTGTGGACTACTTTTATCGTAGCATCAACGGTCACGATAAAAATTTCTTCCCATTCGCGACCGCCATCTTCTGTGATTTGGTGACCGCTTGAGATACGTCCTTCTTGCGAAGAAACTTGAATTTCTGAGACAATAAACTCATCTCGTGTCCTCCTGAAAACTATAAAAGTTCTTTGCGTTAGCAATGCCAACAGCAAGGGCGAATATCCACAATTATTCGATATTACTGATATTAGGTCGATCATGTCGATATCTAAATCGAGTAATCCGATTAATGCATCTAAGTCACAGATTACCAGATGGTGTTTATCATAGGCTACATAGCCCTAATTTTTCGTAACTCACTAAGCATGCGGTTTAAACTTTCCCGAGATGTGGCAGCAAATTCAGCTAATTCTTGATTTGTTAAGGCAATGTCGATGTAAATACCGTCATCCCTCTTAACTCCCCATAGCTATTAGCTAAACGCAATAGTGTCGAATAGAATGCACCTTTTTTGCCATACAACAACAAATCTCTGTATTTTGCTTGTTGTCGCCGCATATGAAGTGTATAGATTTTCATCATCGCAATGGCCAGTGAATGGTTCTTTGCAATGGCTGGTTCCAACACATCATAACGGATGGAATATACCGAGCATTTTTCACGTGCAATCGCATTGAACACGTAAGTCCGGGTGTTCGTCCTGTACAAAGGAATTTCACCAACACATTATGCCCTACCAAGCGTAAGGCAAAAATATGTCCGCTTACCTCAAATTTCTTAATACTAAGTCGCCCTTCTCGAACAATAAAAAAATGATCTGATATATCACCTTCATGAAACAAAAACTCGCCTTTTTCAAGGTGAATTGTTTCTCCTGGCAATGCAAGTAACTGGTTAATTAACTCCTGTTCCATACTATCACCGTGCATCTTTCAGTGTCATTTGTCCATATTGATTGTGAAAGTAGCTTTCACAATCAGTCATGTACAAAAGGCACATATACTATATACTTTACGTATATTACCCCTATTATAACCGATTAATTCTCATATAAGTGTGTTTTTCGTCACATTCACATTATATTCTGTCCTATATAATAATGGTGTGATTTTAGGCACACTCTCTATTATTATAGTACCACATTTTACAAGGCTTTTAAACGAGATGTGCCACATATTCGTGTGAAAAGATCTACCCTTTATCACATGTGTTTTAGTTAAAGGAGAGCTCTCATGTCAGAACTGAAAATGCCTCAACCCGGTGCTAGTCGCAGCGAAATCGTCGCTAACTGGCAAACCAGAAAACCCTGAATTTTTGGGAAAAGTTTGGTATCGCCAAACAAAAACTTGGTAATATCCACTATTGCCTTAACCTTAGCCTTTTGCGTATGGTATCTATGAGCTACCATCGCAGCACAATTAAATGGCGCAGGTTTCCACTTTACAACTGAACAATTATTTACACTCGCAGCCTTACCAGGCCTTGTAGGTGCTACATTGCGTTTCGTCTACACATATATGCCTGCACTTATGGGCGGTAAGAACTGGACCTTTGTATCCACACTTATTTTATTAGTTCCTGTTGTATGGCTCGGCTTTGCAGTGCAAGATACAACAACTTCTTATACGACATTTATGATCTTACTACCTCATCGGTTTAGCGGGTGCTAACTTCTCCGTCCTCCATGGCGTACATTGGCAACTTCTTCCCAAAAACTGAAAAAGGTACTGCCCTTGGCATCAACGGTGGTGTTGGTAACCCTCGGTATTTCCGTAATCTATTTCTTAGCTCCATTTGCTATGGGTTCCGCTGCACTTGGTAATGTCTTTGGCGTAACACCAGCTATTATCAAAGGCAACGCAGTATACCTTGCTAATGCGGCTTCATGTGGATTGTGCCACCTGTAATTATCCTTGCGCTAATGACACGTTTCATGGATAATCTGCATTAGAAAAACCAAATCCCTAAAAATCTTATACAAATTTTTTGGCAACAAACACACTTGGGCTCTACATTACTCTCACACATGTTCCTTCGGTGCGTTCTCTGGTTACGCAGCAGCACTTGGACTCTTGGTAGGTAAAGAATTCTGAAATCCCCATTTGCATCCATCGCATTCTGTTGACCCACTCGTTGCAGGCGCCCTTCGCCCTGTAGGCGGTTGGCTTTCCGACAAAATCAACAGCGGTACAAAAAGTTACCTTTGTTAGCCTTCTTGGTTTGTGTGCGTCACTGCATTCATCGCAGTTGGTGTAGATATGCACAACTTCCCATTCTTCTTGCTATGTCCGTATTGACATTCGTATGCTGTGGCTTTGCAACAGGTGCTACATTCCGTATGATTCTCACGTATTCGGCAATCCTCTACTATCCTCTTTGATTACAGGATTCTGTAGCAGCTGTAGCCGCACACGGTGCATTCATTACACCTAAGATCTTCGGTTTCGTATACCCACATTCGGCAATATTCACCCTGCCTTCGCAGTACTACTAGCATTCAACATCGTAACAGTTGCGGTTTGCTTCTGGTCTCTATGTGAGAAAAAGGGCAACATGAACGTATAAACCATGTTCTACCTTATAGCTGCGAAATAGAAAATATAATCCACCCTCACTTTGGGATGAGTCGACCCCTCAGTCGTCCTCCACCGCCCTAATCGGCCTGCGGCTAGGCCTTGGCCTAGCAAAGTCGGACTTCTGAGGGGTATTTCATTAGAAATTAGATGAATTAGATTATCTACACGGTGAATTATATTTTCTGCCACAGCAATTTCGGTTGTCCATGAATTTATGCGTTCTAAACAGACAAAAACAGGCCTCGACCTAGTAAAAGTCGGATAATTGTGGGTGTTCTTTTATTGGAATTTAGAGTGAATTAAAGCATCTACATAGTAAATTATATTTTCTGCCACAGTAATTACGGTCGCCCATGAATTTATGCGTTCGAAACAAACACAACGGTCTGCGGCTTCAGGGCCTTGACCTCATCCGTATATCTTTTCTAAAAAATTAGAAACAGGCCTGTTCTAATTTAAAAGGACATATATATGAGAACTTGCATAATACTATATTACTATACCCTTATGTTGTTTTTTATGTTGTTATTGAGGTATACTATAAATATCAAGAGAGCTATTTACGTGTGTGAGCGTTAGGCTCATCTAAAAACTAGTAATGAGATGCGCTCTAGCGTAAGTATTGGTAGTACTTATTACGTTAGCGTTTCTTAAGTTTATTTGAATAAACTTAAGATAGATACAACCATGGAAATTACATGAAGCGTCAGGCCTACCTGACGCTTTTATTCTTTTCATAACAATTATTAGTTAATTAGGCTAAAACGTAGAAAAATAAAAACTCATCATTTAGATTGACTAATTTAGAGTTTACCTCTTATCGAAATAACCCTTCAGTACGTCCGACTTTTGCTAGGTCAAGGCTATGCCGCAGACCGTTAAAGCGGTGGAGGACGAACGAGGGTATTTCATTACTGAGAAAAAGAGATGAGTTTTTATTTTCGGTTAAATAGTCTAATCAATTAATAATTATTTTACTTCTGCCCAACCTAAAGCAGCACGTTTAGCATCCATATTCAAGCTAAGATTTTTTTCAGCTACTTTAATAGGATCAGTATTTACATACATAACGGAACCCAGTAGATCTTTAGTGTCTTCTTTCAACCATTTTGTTACAGCATCAGAGCCTTGTGTAGGCGGCTCAACGCAGTGGTAAGAGTTAATACCCATCAAGCGGAAGCCAAGGGATGCATCAACACCTTTTTCGTTAGACCATTCAGGGCTAGACATTGCAAATGGCATTTGTGGTAAGTTAAGACCTAATTCAGCCGCAATACCACCAAAGATACCAGAAGAACGAGCATTATCTACACATTCACCAACATGCCATACTGGTGGTTGATCATCGCCCAAGAACTCTTGTAATGCAGGGCTACATTTTTTAATAGCATCTGTATTACAGTAACCAAGTTTCATCAATGGGAAAGATGCACAGCCATTTGTTAAGATGATACAACCATTTTTAATAAGTGTATCAACGATATCTACAGTAGCTTTTTCGTAAATAACGCGAGGGTTAGAACAACCTACTATGTTAACGATACTCACGAACTTTTACCAGATTTTTAAAGCTCTGCCAATGGTTTGAAGGAACCATAATGTTTAACAGTAGATTCTGGAGAGAAGCCAACTTGCAGTGATTTCGTATGGAGGAATAAATACAGGCATACCTTTACGCAATTCATGCGCTCAAGAGCACGATCCAAAATTTTGCGAGCCAATTCTTTTGTCTCAGACAAGTTAGTATGGTGATGATCGTAACCGATATGCTCTGCACCTGGCAAGCGAGTTGCATCAGATGTTGTAATAACTTTTGTATTGAAACAACGTGCTACGTCCATGATAGCCGGAAATACGTCTTGAACGTCAGCTACCCAGCAATCAAGAGCACCGGTACCAAGTACAAGTTCAGCATCGATAGCATTACACAATGGGATAACATTTTCATAACGGTACATACTGATAAGCCAGAGCAACAAATACCATAGAATTGAATGCCTTTAGCGCCGATAGCTTTTGCTTTTTCTAAGTACTTCTAGAAGCACCCACTTTTACAAATTTGAGATACTAATGTTGGCAAGTGACCATGAACAGCTATGTTAACATAACCTTTTTTTCAAAGCACCAATATTAACTTTGGATGTACGACGGCCGCCTTTGACCGAATAATGCATCAGTAGCGATGTCTGCTGCAACTACGCCGGTGAATGAAAGCAAGACCACAACGCAAGAATTGTTTCATGTTGCTTTCTCAATCGCCATCTGTACTTTACGGTTGTACGATGATATGCATCAAAAGCTTCATTGTATGCGGAAATAGGCAAGATATCTAGGTTTTTCCAAACTTCACGACGTTCAGCAGGAGCCATCACTGCGATTGTCTTATATTCACCTGGCAATGCACGGCTCAAATCTTCGAGCAATACATCTGCTAAATCATTAGCCACTTCTTTCAAAGAACGACCTTCTTCAGGGATGCTGAAAGCCCTACATACAGTACGGATTTTTCTTCCCCTAAAATTGGAATGTCCAATTGATCATTAGCAGCAGCTTTCAAAGAAATCAAGATTTCACGAGCATGTGCACCATGTTGAGTCAAACCACCCTGCAGCAGCACGTGTCATATTACGAGCTACGATGAGGTCAGCATCGGCACCGCAGACACTCACGAGGGCTCTTAGGTGTAATTTCATACGCCCATGAAACAGATACGACAACATACACCAGCAATACCAAATGTACATTGTGGTTGTTGTTTATCAAAACGGTCAAATACCGTATCACAACCGATTTGCTCCATGCGAAGAATCATTTCGCGTACAGCAGGATCCGGGGTTTGTTCAATAACATCTTGTTTTGTAGGCCATGTTTTACGGTATTCCGCAACGGCTTTACATAATCGTTTACGCCATGCCTCGCGAGGCACGCCTGGTCTCATGAGTGTGTGGCACCCATTTATCTGTAGGCAACGCCTTTTCATGGCTAGTGATCGTGATCATGGTCGTGATCGTGATGGTGGTCGCCACAATGGTCATGATGATGATCATGATGGTGTTGATGTTCGCCATGGCTATGGTCATGGGTATTTTTGTTTTCCACGTCTTTACTCATAATAAACCTCCTAGTGGCCTACATAGGCCTACTGACAACAATAAGGATACATATTCAAAATCATAACTTAAGGTACTCCACCCAAGTTATGGGTTTTAAATCCCTATCTAACAAATATGTTTTTAATACACTATAAGTATATTCTGTGAACGGACAATTGTCAATTGAATTCTGCATATATTTCAAAAATACTGCTATATTCCTTATTATAACAATGTTTTTCAATTATAAACCTCATAATAATTTATAAAGAAACTTGTTTTTAATTCCTTTGTATTAAAGGAATTAAAAACATCCATGTGAAGTAAAACACCTCATAACATTAATTCTACATACACCAATCATTCTCCTGCATCAATTTGACAAAAACTTTCTTGCGCCAACCAAATATACCTCCCATGCGTCATTACGCACCACTGTCAACTCACACCCTGCGTTGGGCTCCACTTTAGCGCAGTAGCCTGTTTCAACGCCGATGCGCTAAAAACTTTAATGCATTCACTAAATGAGTAAGGATAAAAATCCTCCTCAAACGACTTCGACCTCGCGTAGCGCAGTAGCGTGTTTCCCTCAACGCTGGTGTATCTAAAAACTCTAATGTAAAAATACAGAAAAGAATAGCCCTCTGGAAAAACTTCGCTCCGCTTAGCGCAGTAGCGTGTTTTTCCAGAGGGCTATTTCGGTTGTCGTATAGTATTACATTAAAGTTTTTAGTACATCAAGTACTTCGTGTGGTAATTCATTTTTACCATCCTTAAGTTTTTCAACATAGTCATATCTAAATTCAAAGGCTTGGTGTAATTGGTGATGGTATTCGCGTACGTCGAATGGTGGTTCGAAGCCAGGCACTTCTACGTAGGATAGGTTTTCATAGGCGCCGAATGGTTCGAATTGTAGATCACCTTCTACTAGGCGTTCTAATAGATCAAGGGTCATCTCTTTAGGAATTTTCTTTTCAAGGAAGAATCCGGTGTTCATGATGTAGCAGTCTACGCCACATTCTTTGAAGAGTTTTTTGTAGCTTTCATAATCACGAACTAGTGGATATGTACGGAATGGGTTTGCGTATGGCTCAATAACAAGTGCATTTGGATCGACATTAGCATCGAGTTTTTCCGCAGTAGAGCGGCGCGTTGCAAGGGTTGCACCCATAGTGGAAGCCAATACAGGGTCATCGATTTTAAGGATTGGTGGCAATGTTTTATCTTTCATCAACCACACAATGGCATTAACCGGTTCGTCCACGTGGTTTACGCGATTGTCTGTCCAGAATTGGGATTTAATAGCGCGGCCATTGTTGTTGCGCACGTCCTCAGCCAATACGACCTTGTTGCCATTTTCATCGAGGGTAACGCCTACGTTTTGCAATGTTAATAAATATTTATTAGCAGGGTGTTCTACAGGATAGTCCTGCATTTTATCAAAGTATGTTGGTTCCATCGCAACGGAGGACAAATCATTTGTATTGATGATATATGCATCGTCATGCAAGATGGAAATGTCATAGCGACCATTGTGTTTTTCGTGAGTCAATGTAGATTTACCGGAGCCGGATAGACCGAATACGCCAATTGTGAAAGACTCACCATTTTTAAGGTTATAGCGTTTCATGCCGCCGTGGCAGGCTACGTAACCATAGCGGTTTGCCAAGGACCAAGCCAATGTCAATGTACCTTTTTTATGTTCCCCAAAGTAGCGCATGCCGAGAATCATGGCGCAGTTATGAGCTGGGTCAAATATAGCAAGTCCGCCTGGATGACCTGGCACAACATAATCAGGATCAGAATAGATGTAAATATCCCCTTCTGGAATATCTTGGCTGTTATTGTAGAATTCTTTTACCGCATCGTCAAAAAATTTAAAGTTCATAACCCAAGAGTACATAATGGATGCATGATCCTTTGGAATCATAAGATGAGCGCGAGCCGTAAATTTTTCATCAAGACCAACCACGACTTGTGTAGAAATCCACTCTTTATTGCGACTATCATACACAGCATCGCGAGCGATACCGGCTAATTCAACCTCATCAATACCTTCATCCCCAATGATACGGCGCGCCTTTGCATAACGGCCAGTCGTTTTGCCATCATTAGTTACGAGGATTTTAGCGTCCGCTGGTAAACCTTGTTCTTCCGGTTTAAATACAGGCATATCAAGAAGAATGACACCTGGTTCTTGCGTTGCTAATGTATACGCTTCTGCTACAGATGTAACAGGTTTTACGTTATTGCCATAAAACGCAGTTTCAATGGTGCTGCGTAATTTAGAAAATAACGGGTTTGTCTTGATTTCACTTTGATTCCAAATGCGACGTGTTGCCATTCTAATCCTCACCTTTATCGTATAACTTTATAAAACCTATTGGTACATGTATTGAAAAATACTTCTAATACTTCTATTTTACCTGTTTTTAACAAATTTGTATACACGAAAGAGATGGATAAAAAGTAAATTATTGTATGTTTATTTTAAATTAGTGCAAACATATTTTTGTAATAATAAAAATTGATAACTATTGTAAGCCCTCTAAGTCTATTCAAGTATCATCGACAATAACAAAGGAAACCCTCTATTACCAGACTAATAACAAAATAAAATGAGGCAAGGTCACTCGACCTCGCCTCTTATTTACCTAAGTGAGTTACTTTTTATTTTTATTAATAAATGCGTCGATTTTACCAATCAAATCATCTACATCAAAATCACCGCGCTCCGCAATCATCTTGATGGTAGCCACCTTAGCCATAACTTTTTACCATAGGCGTTTTTTTAATTTCTCGAATTTAGGATTTAAAGAAATCAAATAATCTACAATATCCGGGCTTTGTTTAATGAGATTAGATAATGTTGTTTTTGCATCGATATGGAATCGACCATCTGCATCAGCCGTTAATGGTGCTTCCTCTACCTCTTCTGTAGCCTCTTGAGCCAAGGATTTTTCTTTACTACTATCGCCTACAAAGTCAGTTTGATCCCAAGTCAACAATGTACGGGAGCCTTCTAATTCACGGATATGAGTACAATCTTGCATCATTTCTAATACACCGCGGAATTTTTCCATGTTCATCACGCACAGCGGTATAGATGACATAGATAAACAACCCCGGTTTATTAATCCAAAAATTCTGCTTGGCTTTTGTTCTCCCGAACGGAACTTCTACGATTTCTTCTACTACATGAACAGACTTCGCAGGATGGCAATTCTTCACCCTCGGCCAATAACATTAGCACTGCGAGGGAAAATACGATGCGGCGTATCGCTGTAGAATTTAACAAGTTCGTTTTCATCAACATAAGACAAATCTACAGGAAGATGACGGAACAGCAAATTGATTTGCTCTAAGGTCAATTTCCCTGTTGCTACATCGAAGACTGTATCCCTGCCAACTGGTGCTCCACCCATAGGGACCAACGTATTTGGATAATAACCCTGCTAAATCGTTTAGGAACTCATTAGATACAGCACCATTTTTGACCAACAGCATTTCCATTTAATTGGGCTGCGGAATCGTTAATACCTGGCACTACATATAAACCTGGTGCGCTAATAATAGCATAACCAATTTCATGGTCATTTTTGCTCATGCGTACAAATTCTTCATCACTTAATAATTTAAAGGATGTTGGCAATAACACCTCTAACTCTTTTAGAGTTCAAATCACGCAACTTTACCAGTGTTTCTGGAACAGATGCTAGGAATTCTTCGTATTTATCTTCACGAAGCAATGCATAGGATGCAGAGATAGCATCGCGCACACCATCATCAAAGGTCCACATAATACGCGTAGGACGATCAAAACCATGGTTCTCTAACATTGGATAGAGTTGATTTTGCTTACGAGATAGATGGATACGCCATTGTGCTAAGGAATCAAAAACACCAAGCCACGGATTCTTGATAAATTTCTCTTGCTTTAACAATTCATCGGCCTCAAGTGCCTAATTTCTCTTTTAAAATACGATTGCCCTCTTCCAAAGACAATTTGCCATCTAAATAATCTTCTTTTATGGACACGATAATTCTGTAACGGTCGCTATTAATATCTAGCTTTTGCTGTAATGGATTCATATGCTTATACCTCCATGGGTCACATGCTATTACTATGTACAATATGTTGTTACTACATATACTATATTTTTTTATTATATTTATTTTGAAAGTAATTTTCAGTTGCCATAGATACATGTTTAAATATATTTGAAAGATTCTAAAAAAGCGCTCACACTGAGTATGAGCGCCTTTGATTAGTTTCTAAAATCAATATATTCAGTTTTTAGAAGATGCAACTGGGTTACCATTAGCATCAGTAGCAGGATTAAATCGCCATGTGGAAATTTTCTCAATAAGAGCTTCATCAAGAGCACTAACCCCACTGGATTTTACAACCTCTACATCCCCTACAGAGCCATCCTCATTAATCGTAAAACGCACATCTGCACTATGAATCGAATCGCCATAACTAGCAATATTAATTTGATCTACGGATGGTGTAGATATTGCTACAGGCAATTGAAATGGAGCCGCCAACACAGAAGCTACCATACCAGTTGCAAACAATGCGCTCAATACAGTACAACGCAATACATTACTCATCATCTTTCTCCTTATTTAGTCTTATGACTACTCTCATCATTGAGTCCTAGACTGTTTCTCTCCTTATTTTGCCTTAGGACCATTCGCTTTCGCATTTACATCAGATGCATGATTGTCGTTAGACTGAGATTTATCTACCGTCAATTTACCATTGCCGGACTTAGTTGGAGCATTCCCCTTTGGCAATGTAATTGTCATACCGATGATAGATGCATGGGCTTTTTTATCTGTGCCAATAGCCGGCGTAAACTCCCATTGTCTAATAGCAGCTTTCACAGCCTCATCAACAGGACCATAACCAGAGGATTGTTCTACAAAGACATTTTCAACCTTGCCTTGTTTGTTAATTAGGAATCGTACACGCATATGATCTGTAATGGTAATTCCATTTGGAATAGCTGGCATTGTAGGTTTAACGATGGACACTTCGCGAGGTGCTTCTGTAAATCTGCCGGCAGCCGCATCAGCGTGAGCAGGCATCATGGCACCTACAGCAAATGTAAGAACAGCAGCACAAGCGAATCGAGTTAATATATTCATGGTTTGTCCCCCTCAGAATTAATATAATAAATATACATATATAATACTCGATAAAGATGAAGAAAAAAATACCCAACTGCAAAATGTAGTCTATTAGTAAAAATATATTTATAGAATAATTTTTATTGATAATTTTTTTCTCATTTATGATATATTGATTTTAAGATAACTGTTCGGACTTACATATCAAGTTGATATGACATTACACAAAGGAGGTTCATCATGAGACGTAGAAAGCGTATTCAAATGAAGGTCATGATGGTACTTGGTATCGTTGCCCTCGCTGAGCCAAACCATCTACAATCTCTCATCCACTAAACGATCGTGACCTTAGCAGAAAACCGTATAACTGCCACTAGCCGCTACGTTAGTAGCGGCTATTTTTCCGCTTAAATAAGGGTAGTTAACAAGATAACTAAAAATTTTAAACTTAGTACCTACAAAAGGAGGTTTATTATGAAATTTAATCGAATCGTATTAGTCGTCGTATCATTAGCACTGATGTTGTTCGCATTAGCAGGCTGTGGAAAAGATGCAGCGCAAGACAGTCAGAAAAAATTAAATGTTGTAGCTACTACTACAATGTTAACGGATTTAGTAAAAGAAATCGGCGGTGACCACGTAACGGTACAAGGTCTCATGGGCCCTGGCGTGGACCCCCACCTCTATCAAGCGAGCGCCGGCGATGTAACAGCTATGTCTAAGGCGGATGTAGTCGTATATAACGGCGTTCACCTAGAAGGTAAAATGGGGTCTATTTTCGACAATTTAACGAAACAAAACAAAGCTACTATCCGTGTGTCCGATGCCATTGATCCGGCCACATTGCTAGACTTTGATGAAGAAAATGGCGTAAAAACGAAAGACCCTCATATTTGGTTCGATGTAGCAAATTGGAAACTTGCAGCCAAGGCTGTATACGAAGGACTTTCAAAAGCAGATCCAGCTCACAAAGAGGATTTCCAAAAACGCTATGATGCGTACCTCACTAAATTAGATGAAACAGATGCATACATTAAAGCACAAGCAGAATCAATTCCTAAAGAATCTCGCGTTCTCGTAACAGCACACGATGCCTTCCAATACTTTGCGCGTGCGTACGGTTTTGAAGTAAAAGGATTACAAGGTGTCAGCACTGCTACAGAGGCAGGCACACAAGATATGAACAACCTTGTTCAATTCATCGTAGACCACAAGATCAAAGCCATCTTCGTAGAGTCATCTGTACCACATAAAACAATCGAAGCCGTTCAAGAAGCATGTAAAGCTAAAGGTTGGAACGTTACTATCGGTGGCGAACTATACTCCGACTCTTCGGTTCTGAAGGCACTGAAGGTGGCACATATATCGGCATGGTAAAAGCTAATATCGATACCATCGCTAAAGCACTTAAATAAAGGAGGTCTCTATGGAATGGGCCGTTGAAGTTGAAGATATGACAGTAGCTTATACGACAAAACCCGTATTATGGGACGTAGATATGAAGGTACCCATCGGTTCCTTAGCGGCCATCGTCGGCCCTAATGGGGCTGGTAAATCTACATTATTAAAGGCCATGTTAGGCCTACTAACAGTTATCTCAGGGAGTGTTAAGTTTTATATCGACCACCACTTAGCAATAGATAAAAATGATTACAAAAAAATTGCTTACGTCCCGCAAAGTGGTAGCGTCGATTGGGACTTCCCTACTACCGTATTGGATGTAGTACTCATGGGCCGTTACGGTCACCTTGGGTGGTTCAAGCGACCAAGTAAAAAGGATAAGGAGCTCGCCCTCTCCATGATTGAAAAAATGGGCATGAGCGACTATGTAAACAGACAAATTCGTCAACTTTCAGGGGGCCAACAACAGCGTGTATTCCTCGCGAGAGCCCTCGTGCAAGAGGCAGATATTTACCTCATGGACGAGCCTTTCAAGGGCGTCGATAAGACGACTGAGCACGCTATTATTTCCCTGTTACAAGAAATGAAAGCCCGCGGCAAAACAGTTATCGTCGTGCACCACGATCTAAATACGGTGCCCCAATATTTTGATTGGGTAACATTGGTCAACAAGCAGACCATCGCCTACGGTCCAGTAGCAGATACGTTTACAGAGGACGCCATTGAGCGTACCTACGGCAAGGGGAGAATTGTATGACCATACTCCAATCCTATACGACGCAAATGGTACTGCTCGGCACAGCGCTCTTAGGACTCGCCAGTGGTATTGCAGGTACCTTGCAGTGTTGCGCAAGGAAAGCCTCATCGGTGACGGCCTCTCCCATGCGGCACTGCCCGGTGTAGTCATCGCCTTCTTGCTAACGGGCATAAAGGATATTGAGGTTCTCATCACTGGGGCCGCTCTATCTTCTATCACTGCAGCTTGGCTCATTACCATCACCGTAGAAAACAGTAAAATCAAATTTGATGGCGCTTTGGCCACTATCTTGTCGGCCTTCTTTGGGCTCGGTATGGTTCTACTCACCTACCTTCAAAGTCTAAATAACGCAGGTCAGGCGGGGCTTTCAAAATTTATATTTGGACAGGCGGCCACCATATTAGCCCGCGATGTGTATATTACATCCGCAGCGGCACTCATCATCATTGTGTTAACCGCACTATTTTGGAAGGAGCTAAAACTCATTTCCTTTGACGTGGAATACGCCAAAACATTACAAATCCCGGTCACCTTTACCCTTATTTTGTATCGTGCTCTATTGATCATGACCATTATCATCGGCATTCAGTCAGTAGGGGCTATCTTGATAAGCTCTCTACTCATTGCACCGGCCGTAGGGGCCCGTCAGTGGACGAATAAGCTTGGTACTATGTGTATACTAGCGGGATGCTTCAGCATGGTATCCGCCATCGGCGGCACCCTTTGGAGTACATCGGTACAAAAACTACCTACAGGTCCTGCGATCATCGTCATACTATCTGTGATTGTACTCTTGAGCCTCATCTTTGCACCAAACAGAGGCATACTCTGGCAGATTCGTAAAAGTAGACAATCAAAACGAGCTCTACTTTCAGAGACCGCTAGGATAAGCACCGCCGATCTACAACCAAAGATATATAGAGCTGAGGGCGGGCAGCCTCATATAGGAGGTGCCCCATGACAGTACATACAGAGATTTTACTCATCGCCATTGCGGTATCCATCGCGTGTGCCATTCCTGGTGTATTCCTCGTGCTGCGCCGCATGTCCATGATGGCCGATGCCATTACACACACCGTATTCCTCGGCATCGTGCTAGCCTTCTTTGTGACGGAAGACTTAAATTCCCCCTTACTTCTAGTAGGGGCAACGCTAGTCGGCGTAGGTACTGTGTGGCTCACGGAAATGATTCACAACACGGGGCTCGTCAACGAAGATGCATCTATCGGTATCATCTTCCCCCTCCTCTTCTCCATTGCCATCATCCTCGTCAGTCTCTACAGCGGCAACGCACACCTTGACGTAGATACGGCACTACTAGGCGAAATCGCCTTTGCGCCATTTGATAGGTGGATGGTAAACGGCACGGACTTAGGTCCCGTATCGCTATGGATTTCCCTAGGGGTAGCGCTTATCAACCTCGTATTGGTTATGCTCTTCTACAAGGAGCTGCAGCTATCCACCTTTGATCCACTCCTAGCAGGGCTATTTGGCTTTATGCCAGCCATCATCCATTATGTGCTTATGACCATGGTATCCCTCACCGTAGTGGCATCCTTCCAAGCGGTAGGCGCCATCCTCGTTATTGGACTCATGATTGGCCCTCCAGTCATCGCTTATTTATGGACGGACTCTGTGAAAGCCATGCTTATTAGCAGTATCATCATCGGCATTATCTGTGCCGTTATTGGTACAGAAGCTGCTTTCACACTAGACGTATCCATTGCAGGCGCTATAGCAACGACCATAGGACTCGCTCTATTAATCGCCGTTATTGGCACGCCAAAGACGGGCTATATCGCCACCTATCGACGCCAACGCCATTTGCGTCGTCACTATCGAGAAACAATGATGCTCTGTCACATCTATACCCATATGAATACGCCTGTGGCTGCCATTGAAAACGGCATTGGCACCATTCACGAACACCTAAACTGGAAACCAGACTATACACACCAAGCCGCATCACACCTAAAGAAACAAGGTCTCTTGTATGTGACAAATGGGTACTATATGCTGACCGATAAAGGTGTGGCACAGGTCAAAGAAATTATTTAAATACAACACCAATACTTTTCCTAACAAAAAAAGAAGCTGAAATCAATGCTACTCTGCAAGATTTCAGCTTCTTCTTTTGTATTTAATTATATGGCTAGAACACAACACGCATCTGATACCACTTAGCACCGCCGTGATCAGATTCAGATTCACCTTCATTCACAAAGCCAAACTTGGCGTAATAATGAATCTTTTCTTCCTTACATGTCAAAATTACACCTTTTCGGTTTTCTTCTCTAGCAAGCTTTATGAAAGCTTCAATCAACTGGCCTCCTACACCGTGATTCCGATACTCTGGCATTGTATTTAGTCCAAATATCATCTGCCAAGCACCATTTGGATTGTGCATGGATGCATCAGCGAACATCTCATCTGTTAAGATTTCATCATCTGTTACGAAGCCATCGATAAAACCGATTGGCGTATCACCATCAAAAATAATTAGGAAATAATCTGCATAATGAGCAAGGCGTTCTTTAAACGCTTCGCGAGGGGCTGCTTCGGCTGGTGGGAAACAGGTGGATTCTATTTTTGTAACAATGTCTAAATCATCAGTAGTGGCTTTTCGTATATTCATATTAATCAACTAATTCCTTTCTCATATAGGATACTTTCAATATTACTATAATTTTTCTCATCTCACGAACGAATGCCTTCGCCTCTTGTAAGTTCTTTGGAAACTCGAAATACATATATTTCTCAGCTCCATAAATAGGATTTCTAAAAATCATAGCCACTCAATAACAAATACTCTATGATTTTTCCACTTTATCATTAGATTTTTTTAGGAGCTTTGAACTTCTCATTCACAAAGTACATTTTACCTTTACATATAGGACAGGTTTTATTGGTGTTAAATAACTCGTAGTTGGTACCCTCTGACAAGGATATTCTGCAGTTGGTACATACATTTTTATAACCCATAGTATTTACTCCCATATGAATTATGATGAAAGAATCACAAAACTACATTATACATTTTAACTAAAAAGACTTTTTATAAAGCGCCTTAATTTCTCGTCCGTATTTCACTGCACCGGGAATATGCAATCTTTTATAATAGTCTTCTAATATGTCTGGGTGGTTTTTCAAAAATATCAAATTCAATCATATACCAAGCAATACTTGTTATAGAATATTTTTCCTATTTCAAGTATAGTTGATTTATCTTCTCATTTAATTCTTCGCCTTTGGTAAAATCCCCATCAGGATATTCTTCACAAGTTTCATTACTATATTGCCAAAAGGTTTTTACTCCAAAGAACGATTTCCTATGATTGTATTCTATCATTTGCTCGAAAAAAACTGTACTAATTCTTTTTCTGAATATAACTTGCAATTAAACCCTTTTAATAAGAATTGCCTTTGATTCAATCGATTTCTTAACTCTTGGATTTCTATACTTTGTAGGTCTTTATTAAAGTTATTAGATCCTAATTCTTTTATAACATCTAAATATATTTTTGCTATCTAAGAATTCCTTTATAGTTTCCATATCCTTACTTCCTTAACGCTATTGACACCTTCCAGCATAAGGAACCCTATATCTGCTTGTAGAGCAGAATAATTTACAGTTTCAAATACTGACAAAGTATTAACCTATATTGGGTTATCAAAAATAACATCTTCACTATCAATAAAGTTTATAACAAAAATATTCCTCAGCACCTTTTATATCAATATAATTAACATACTAGCCATTCTATTATTCAAATAAAACAGGATTCTTCCCTTGTTACAGATAAATGTAACAGTACAGGTGATAGCAGAATCTATATTGTTCATTTCTGGACTCATCTATTCACATATATCATATCCTCTTTAAAAGATATGTTCATAAAGCAATCAAAACTATTTTCTAAAATTAACAGTATATAATTCATTACTACACAAAATGGGTTATCGGACTAAAAATAGTGGAATAATATAAAAATATCATTCCACCATTTTTTTGTTCATAGCTATAAAAATTTTTCAAATCATATCATTGAAAAGGTTCAACTGTTCCATTTCAACATTCTCTATCTGATATACAACTTTTTTTAAAACTATCTTTATCTCTTAAAAGCTATACTTAGCAAATTTTGTTTTTCGAAGAGAAACATATATTGCTGCAGCTTCAGCCTGACAATTCAAAGACTTTTTAGGATTAAACTCAATGTCAGTAAAAGCATCAAACTCCATTAATTTATCACCTAGGACTTTATGTAGATTTAACGTATTTATATACAACCAATTATAAAAAAGTTTTAGGTTCTATTTCAAAATCTCTACCATCGAATGTAAAACCAACTATATTCCCACCGTTTTTATACGTTGATCCTTCTTTTGATATTCTAGAGTCTACATATAACAAATCAGTATACGATCCACCATGTTCAAAGACTTTACTAGACTGATATGCCGATTCCACAGAAATCTCTTGCCCTTTATTAGTCTTTATTTTTCAAATTAAAAGCACTAAGTTTTCACACCTAATTCATTATTAGATTTACTTGAAATCTCTAAAAATTTTTATGTTCATTATATTTTTAAATACTCATTATGTAAACTTTGTATACTTTTTTTGCTTCTGTCCCTATAGAAAACCCATTAAAATACTTAAACTGTATATCTTCTTTTTAAAAAGGTTTTATCTAAAGATACTCTAAAAACTGGTCTTAATGCCATAAAAACCCTCCTTATTATTGCCAATACAGATAGTCTTTACGTGGCTCAAATTTATTGCTGTCAGTTTTGAAAAAAAAAGTATCTGGCATAATACTTCGATAACACTCAGTCATTGTATCATCTTTAAAGAGAACATTCTTAATATATTGAGTTGGAATTTTGCTAAAGACTAAAACCTCTGCTTGAGGATTAGTTGGGTAGCATTCCGGTATATTTAACCTTTCACGTCTAGGATACCCCGTTCTATCCTGGAATAATTCAAGAAAAGCTTCTCTTCCTTTTCTTTCTTCAACTGGAATACTACTAATAGTTGCATCAGCGGCATTAGTCCAAGAATATGCACAATTAAATTCAACCAATATATTTGCATCTATTTCCAATACAGCCCAATTATAATCTGGGTGCCTACACCTTAAGCTATAAAAACATCTTATAATTAGAAACTCTATAGACAAACTTAAAGCATTTAGACAATGATCATGTCTATATTCATCATTATAAGCAAAAGGAATACTTATATTCTCTAAATCTGAACGAGTAACAAGCCCATATTGAAATATATTATTCAAATTTGTAGCATTAGTAAAATGATAAAGACTTTTTAATTCCCTTTTTCTCTAGAAGCTGTCGCATAAATTCTCCCCCAAATATAAATTATATTTTTATCTATACTTACATACTTACTTATTAAGGTTTTCCAAATGCTTTTTTTATTCTAGCTTGCTACTATCCATTTCTTTATAAAATTTAGCCTAAATATATATGATATAATAGCTAGAAAATCTATAAATTTAATAACTACAGATTAATTCAGTGAACTATCTTTTTATTCCCACTCAATAGTTGCAGGTGGTTTAGATGTAATATCGTACACGATACGGTTGATGTGTTGTACTTCGTTTACGATACGACGGGAGATTGTATCCAATACGTCGTAAGGGATGCGCGCCCAGTCAGCAGTCATGAAGTCTGTTGTTGTTACGCCACGCAATGCCAATGTGTAATCGTATGTACGGAAGTCACCCATAACGCCTACGGTACGTGTAGATGTTAATACTGCAAAGTATTGGTTGATGCTGCGATCAAGACCAGCTTTTGCAATTTCGTCACGGAAGATGTAGTCCGCATCACGCAAGATATCGAGTTTATCTTTAGTGATTTCGCCCATTACGCGGATAGCAAGACCAGGACCTGGGAATGGTTGACGCCATACGAGGTAATCAGCCAAACCTAATTCAGAACCAAGTTCACGCACTTCATCTTTGAATAGGTTGCGCAATGGTTCGATAAGGCCTTTTGAAAGTCTACAACTGCAGGCAAACCGCCTACGTTGTGGTGAGATTTGATAACTTCAGCTTCGCCAGTACCGGACTCAATAACGTCAGGGTAGATTGTGCCTTGTGCCAAGAAGTCAACTGAACCGATTTTTACGACCTTCGTCTTTCGAACACGCGGATGAATTCTTCGCCGATAGCTTTACGTTTTGCTTCTGGATCATCAAGACCAGCCAATTTATCTAAGAAACGTTTTTTTCAGCATCGACGCGGATGAAATGCATGCCGGAATCTTTGAAAAGCTGCTTCAACTTCATCACCTTCGTTTTTACGCATTAAACCATGGTCAACGAAGATACAAGTCAATTGGTCGCCTACAGCTTTAGAAATAAGAGCTGCTGCAACGGAGCTATCTACACCGCCAGACAATGCCAACAATACTTTGCCATCGCCTACAGTGTTACGGATTTCTTCAATAGCAGTTTTTGCATAGTTCGCCATTGTCCATGTACCTGTGAAACCACATACTTCGTACAAGAAGTTGTGAAGCATTTCTTTACCATGTTCAGTGTGCAATACTTCTGCATGGTATTGCATAGCGTATAATTTACGCTCTTTATTTTGCATGGATGCAACAGGGCAGTCTTTTGTATGAGCAACGATTTCGAAACCTTCAGGTACTTTTGCTACATAGTCAACGTGGGACATCCACACAACTTGGTCTTCGTCCAAGCCTTTGAACAATGGGGATGTAGTATCCACTTTAGTCGGTGTTTTACCAAATTCGCGGTTGTCCGCAGATTTAACTTCGCCACCCAATGTATGCGCCATAAATTGCATACCGTAGCACATGCCAAGAACTGGAATGCCAAGTTCAAAGATTTCCTTTTCAATTTTAGGGGAATTCTCTTCGTACACGCTGTTAGGGACCACCCGTGAAGATGATACCTTGCGGCTTCAATTCCTTAATTTTTTCTAATGCTTTGTTGTATGGATATACTTCGCAGTATACATGATTTTCACGAACTCGGCGTGCAATCAACTGATTATATTGACCGCCAAAATCGACAACAATAACAAATTCCTTGTTTTCCATAGTTCCTCCGTATGCATCTATTTGTGAAAGTATATTCACTAATTTATAATGTCCATACATTCCTGTACTGAGGGGTGCGTTTTACAAATAAAACGCCAATTTTTTATTACAGTCTATTATACCATAGGAACCATATGTACTCCATATATTCCGTATGAAAGTTACAAATTACTTTTTAACGTTCGGATTTTTTATGCATTTGCACGGCCCCTAACAGGGACAGATTGAATAACAATCACCACAACTGATGCAGCCGCTACCAATAATAAATTTGGTAGTTCCTTCGGCGATGCATTGTACAGGGCAGTCTTCAGCACAAGCACCGCATTTAACGCAGGTATCGTCTATATCAAATTTTAGATTGCCCATATTACATCACCTCGCTATCAATCATGGGATCTATTGTCTATTTTTGTATCAAATTTGTACCACTATTTACCGTCTAATTCACGATTATACGCAATTACCGAATAGAGGGCCCGAGCCACGCCAGAGTGATTATTATCCGTTGTTTCGTAACGAGCGACAGCTTTCACATTATCTCGTGCGTTCCCCATAGCTACACTAGCGCCAGCAAAGCGGATCATGGATAGATCATTTTCGCTGTCACCGATGGTCATCACTTCGTCAGGCGTATAGCCCCAATGGTTTCGCCAATGCCTCTACGGCCGTCCCCTTTTAGTCGTATGAGGCAATACAAATTCTAAATTCCCCTCGCTTGACTCAAGGACGTCGTAAAAACGTTCTCGACCTTTTCCATCTGTGGCAGCCCCCTGAAATTCATCTCGCAAATCAGCCAGGATGCGTTCGCGTATACGTTCATCGCCATAAAAGATTTGGATTTTCTCCGGTCCTTCTGGCAGAGATTCTAGATGTGCCAATAGATCAGGCACCATTGTGCGCGTCTTCAAAATGAACGGTCTAATATTAGGTCTAAAGAAATGCTCTGCTTGTGAAGTTTCATTGCCAACTACAGGATATTGGCCGAAAATTTCGGCTTTCACATAAGCCTCTACAAACACGCCGTAGGTCATCAATTTTCGCACTAAATCCATGGCGCGTGTTTTATCAAGCGAAATATGAACGAGTTCCTTTTGTTCTTCTTTATCCATAACATAGGCGCCATTGGTGCACACAAAGTAGCGCAAGCACGGCATGGCGTCGATAACATCGTCCATCTCATGCCATGCACGGCCCGATGCGATAGCCACGCGGATACCACTTTCACGAGCGGCACGAACAGCGTCCACCACCTCAGGATCCACGGTTTTTGCTTCATTCACCAATGTGCCATCCACGTCGGACGCAATGAATCGAATCGGTGTATCGCCAGTAAGACCTATGTAATTTTTAATGTCTAACGTTTCAGATGAGGACATAAAACCTCCTTTAATACAATATAAACTTTACTTGATGTACAATAAAGATAGCATATAAATTTATAAAATTATCGGTTCAAAGGATGTGAAATCATATGTATATAATAATCGATCGTGATGCGGTTTGTGCAGCTGATGATATGAGTCATCATCGTGAAGAATTTACCGTACCTGATGATATAACCATAGCCGGTTTATTTGAATTTCTTGAATTTAAGTACATCCCAGTCATCGCTGGAAATGACGTAGTATGGGGAGCTCTATCACCACGACGTCGAGGTGGGCGCCTATTTTACACAAAATCGTAGCTTTATAAATGGCAATATTCCATTATCATCTATTATCAACAATTCTGAAGAAGACAACGAATTCTACCTACGATATTATAGCTCTCCCCACAGATATAGAATGCACTTTATTAGCATTGCAAATTCCCATTAAAATTACTTACTACTGTTAAACTCAGCCACAATATCTTCTAAGACATTTGGATTTTCTACTAATCGCAACAATGTACGCCCAATAATATTGGCCCCGTCTACAATGGTTTGTTCAATGGTTGGTTCCAGCATGGCGTCTGCAAATTCCTTGGCATGGCACACCTTATCTGGGCCAGCCAAGCGTAATTTAGGATGGAACGCCGCACATTGATAGCTTACATTGCCGATATCAGAACTGCCCCCAATATCCGCTGGACCCGGTTCAAAATCGAGGCCCATGTCGGCCATCACGTCTTCGATAAGGTGTGTGCCGCGATGATTTTGGTTCATATCATCGTAAGGGTTGCCGTAGAATTCAACATCTACGGTCGTACCGGTACAAAGGGCAGCGCCTTCAAAAACCTTTTTAATTTGCGCGGATAGACCGTTCAAATACTCCCGTTCTGTATGGCGCACGGTCACCTCTAGTTCACCATAGGCAGGAATGACGTTGGATGCGGTACCGCCGTTAATGATCCACGTGCCGATGCGAGATTCTGGTCGCACTTGTTGGCGCAACATATCCATGGCATGGATGGCGAGTTGCACGCCGTTTACCGCATTGATGCCATTCCAAGGCTCACCAGCCGCATGGGCCGATTTACCGTGGTACTTAGCGCGGAAACAATCGAGGGCCAAGAATTGTGAATTCGGCCGCGTTTCTTCTCCGTCGAGATGCACCATGATAGCAAAATCATAGTCCTTAAACACGTCAGCGTTGCACATATCCACCTTGCATCCCATCGCTTCCTCATCAGGGGTACCGATGATGTCGATATCCATGTTGAAAGCTACGCCGTCTTGCTGCATTTTATGTAATGCAAGGGCTGCTAATGTACTCATAGAACCACTGGCACAATGTCCGCACGCATGGCTCACATCTGGCAACGCATCATATTCACATAAAATCGCCAAACGACCTTTAGGATTATCTACTTTCACAATAGACGCTTTAAAAGCTGTCGGCAAGTTACAGAACTCATAGGTCACAGGAATACCGTGTTTTTCAAGGACAGCACCGATTGTCTTAACAGATTTAAATTCATGACTAGACAGTTCAGGATTCTTCGCCAATGTATAATTAATGGTGAAAGCCTCTTGAGCGAAGCTTTCACAAGCACTGGAAAAATTGTTTCAATAAGAGACATAGGTCCCTCCTAAATGTATGTATAAATAACCGACCTTATTTGGTAAAAGGTACATTTTCATGTACATAATTTGTTTTTGCACCTTTAATTATACAATGTTATTGCCTATTGGTTCAAAAATTCCGTACAATATAAACAGATTAATATGTTTTGTATCGTGTTTGAGGAGGATACTATGTTTAAATTCAAAAATTGACAGCTATCGCACTCGTAGCCGTTGCTGCTATGGGTTTATTGGCTGGTTGTGGCAGTGAAAAAAGCAAAAATGACACAAGAGGCTGGTGTGTTGCGTGTAGGTTCTGAAACTACATTCCCACCATTTCGAATTCACTGAAGGCGATAAATACGTTGGTTTCGACGTTGATTTGTCCGAAGCAATCGCTAAAAAAATTGGGCCTAAAAATGGAATTCAAATCCATGGGCTTCGACGCTTTGATTCCAGCAGTTCAATCTGGCGACATCGACATGATCGCAGCAGGCATCAACGCAACTCCTGAACGTGAAAAAAAGCATTGGACTTCTCCGATGTATACTTTGACCAAGGCGGTTTCATCACAGTTGTTCGCAAAGACAACACTTCAATCCATAACATGGATGAACTTGCTGGCAAAACTGTAGGCGTTCAAATCGGTACTGTTCCTGCAGACATGGCTACTATCCTAACACAACAGTAAAAAGAAATGGACTCCAACGCCAATATCTTTTATGGAACTGAAAAGCTGGCACAATCGATGGCGCAATCATCGATAACGCAGTGGCTATGTACTACCTAAAACAAAGGTGCTGACAAAGACCTTAAACTCGTAGGCGAACCTACTAAAAGCACCTGGCACAGTACTTGGTGTTAAAAAAAGGTAACACAGAATTACAACAAGCAATCAACAAAGCACTTAAAGAACTTAAAGAAGACGGCACATACCAAAAAAATCTATGATAAATGGTTTGGTGACTATAACAAAAAAATAATTTCTAGTCAACGGCTAGAACGATAATCAAAAAGATACCCCACGAAAAAAAACTCCACCGGCCGGGTCTGTCCCCTACGGGGCAGGGGCCAAAAGTCGTTTTTTCGTAGGGTATCTTTTTTCATACGCAATCTAACCTGACTAAAAAATTATTTTTTCGTTATATGCCTAGGGAGATAAGACCCGAAGTCGTTTTCAGAACCGGTTCTTTTTTTACTATCCTATAACCGTAAGTAGAAATTATTTTTATCTCTATAGGGGCAGGGCCGACGCAGGGTGTGAGCTAACAGAGGCGCACAGCGACGCATGGGAGCCACACATCGCTAATCCAGAGGCGTAAGATTTTCCAAAGGAAAATCCACAGCATCTGGAAAAGTCGTTTTTTCATAGGGTATCTTTTTTCAAATGCACTCTAACTAACCCTAGAAATTATTTTTTTGTTATAAACGCAGGGCGGTGGCCCCTCCTTTCTCTGTCTAACGGCTGGGTTGGCAATAACGGATTTTATCAATTTCACCACTATTATATACCGAATTGCACTAGCCTTAATGCGTTAGGCGATGGCGTGTTCTGAAACCGACTTTGGCCCTGCGAAGCCCGCAGGGCGAAGTCAGACCCGGCCGATGGAGGTTCTCAGGACACGTCATCGCACGGCCGTAAGCCCTCCTTCCCTAACGGCTGGGTTGGCAATAACGGTTTTATCAATTTCACTACTATTATATTCCGCGTGTCGGCTATGGGCTGAGAGATAGAACCGATGGGCCCAAAAATCCGACTTTGGCCCTGTGAGCCCGTAGGGCGAATCAGACCAGCCGGTGGAGGATTTTTGGGTCCATCGATTCTTCCTCTTCTACCATTTCTACCGCGGTATATAATAGTAGTGTATTATATAAAAACGAAAGGAGGGCCTATGGCTCAATATTTCTGCAGACCGCCTCCAACAGGTCTTCCACTTAATTTTTATGTCTTATGATCCGCAGTCCGCTCAAGAGGGTCTGCGCATGTTAGAAGTCGATTGTGAATAATCAATCGAATGTGACAAAAGCCAATTCAGCATGAGTTGCGCAACACGGCTACATCGCAAAGGCAGTACGGGCGAATCAGATACTGAAGAAGTTTACAAAAAGGCTTTGTCTCCAGAGGAACGTGAGTTGGGTGATGCATACGCCTTATTAGCACGCGTGTATGCAGGGCCTAGATTTACGTGGGCCGAGTCGGGCTTTCCAGAGGACAATATGCGGACATATCAATGTTTGCATGATAGTATCCGCCGGCATAGTCCAATTGGTACATTACAGGCGCTACGCATAGCCGGGTCGATTACACCAACGGTGAGGCGAGATATGCAGCTGTCGCTGACGATGCATTCCGCATCATCTATGATTATGCAAAGCAAGGCGATGCATACTGCCAATACATTATAGGCAATGTATTCTTTTGGGGCGATTACCATATTATTAACCAAGCCAAACAGCTATTAGATCCAGAAAAGGCAAGTTTGAGTCGACGATTACAACAAGCGACACGCAGCAAGAGTTTACGCGAAGGTATCGCGACCTTACGCGGTATGGTAGACGAAGAAACGTTACATAAAAAATCCCGTGAGCATGCAAAAATACTGGTTTAACAAAGCCCTTGATCGAGGACTAGCCATGTTTCAAGAAACTTGCGCAATATTTATATCGACGAAGGTGATTACGATAGTGCACGCCACGTTGCACGTAAGGCCGCCGAACTAGGCAATCCAACCATGATGCTCTATACGGGTCTCGACCATCATGAAAAGGGCGAATTTACAGAGGCTTTCACTTGGTTTACAAAGGGTGCCGACCTCGGTCAACCAGAATGTATTGCGGAACTTGCAGATTATTACTATCATTTTTACGAGCAACCGGCGTTGCGTGCAGCCATTCCGTACGATCCAATCAAGGCGACTGAACTATATCAACAGGCGGCCACAAAGGACTTTAATGACGCTGGCTATACCGCATTACAGGCTGCATTTAACTATATCTTTCACATTGGCGGCCTCCCTCTCGACTGGGGCCTCATCGCCGATTTGACACATATGGCGGCGACGAAGGATAGATTTTTGTTCTCCTTGCCGTATATCAGTTACATGCGCATTCACGGTATCGGTGTGACCAAGAATATTCGATTTGCTGTTCAGTCATTGACTCGCGTGTTAGAGGAAGAGAAACGAGCGCTTCAAGAGGAGGACCGCGTGCTCTTCTACGACATTACCCGTGCGCTTACACGAGTTGCCTTGGGCTATGCCTATGAAAAAGGTTATGTGACGGGAACACCTGACCTCGATAGTGCGGTTCATTATTATGAAAGCTCCCATCAGTACATCGTGTCACATCTCGCCAATCGTAGCGAAGAGATTAAGGATATTCCGGTAGATGACGAAGCAGCGGACCGATTGACTGCCTTTGAAGAGGTAGATGGCCATTGGCATTACAAGGAAGGTATTACCGAATCCTCTACGACCGTGCGCCCGGCCCCTACCACATGGCCTCACAATGCGGCTAGATTATCTGTCGATATGAATGGCTTTCAATGGGATACCACATTATATGACCTAGAAACCATCGATAAAGCCCTATCTACACAAGATACGGTAGTCCTTAGCTTTTACAATCATTTCCTAACCATTCCGGACAAATTGCGGAATATCTATAAGCTAGAGACCAAACGCATGCCGCGCAGCATCTATCAGGTGCGGTTGTATGGTTACGACCCAGCTGAAGGGCATGAGATTATCTATAAATCGCTGCTCAACGCAGAGGACACCCTCAATTTGTGGCATGATCTTTATGAAAGCCACCGTTTACCAGAGCTTTCAGATGCATGGGCCATCGAAATAGATGAAGAAAAACCGACGTGGCACTATGTGCTCGACGTGGACCAAGAACCATTCTTACTCGAAGAATATGACGACGCCAACGCCATGATACAAGCATCCTTGGAGGGTCTCAAGAGCAATCGCTACGAGCAAATCAACGTTCGTACCCACGATTTTATTGGACCATCCTATTTCATATTCAAGGGCAAGCGGTCCACACCATTTAGGGTGCAACTGTACCTCAAGGAATCGATGCGCCACATCGTCGACGAACACGGCAAACAAAAGGACATTCCCGGTAATACATACCTATTTGAGCAGTACTTTGGCAACGAAGTGTCCTTGAATTACTGGATACAGCGAACTATCAAGACCTTGGACATTCCAGAACTAGATAACTGGAAACCGCTCAGCGTGCCTAAGGATTTGCAATAACAAACAAAGATACAAAAGGAGCTAGTACACAGCGTACTAGCTCCTTTGTTATAACCAAAAATAAGCTATATTTAGTCTAGAGAGTCATGAGGGTAATGAACGTGGAAATCTCCATTTAAATTGAGGGTTTTCATGTCTTGACGTTCAACCTTATCGAGCATTTTAGAACGAGCAGTTGTCATGCTACTATCGCTATGCTTTCCACCGAAGAAAGCGAACTTAGATTTACCAAGGGTATACAATGTTTGTACATAAAACTCTCCAGAGTGACCAAATGGTTTATCATAGCCCCATGACCTACCGAAATATGAGGGTGTCACATTTACATTGATACCGGTCTTAATACCATTACTATAGACACCCATTTACACGGAAATGCGATATTATAGTTATATATATCAGGGTTAGACCATTCTAGGTCTCTAATCTCTCCATTCATACGATTCCAGTGATAACGGTCAATATAGGCTCGCAAATAACGATCATTTTTTTGAAAAGTTCGTGCATATCCGATATCATATCCAGAGGCAACACGTTTTTCATGACTTTCACCAACATTAACTCCTGTATCTTGCACATTATAAGGTGCAGGAATCATTTCATCATGTATTGTCAAACTATGAGACGACGTCGTATGTCCTAGCGGCTTATAGAAATTAGCATAAAATTCATTTTCACCAGTTACATATTCTACACCCAAACTGGTCCGCTTATAATGTTCTTTGAAAGCATAATCATAAAAAGCATTAATACCTACGTAACTATGCTCGCCTTTACTTAGTCGTCGATAGCCGAGTCCTATACTTCCAGTTGTACCTATAGATTGTGTAGATTGATTAAAGTCATATTCATATACAATTCCGCCCGCATTACGAGTTACATGGTTCGCATATCCATTGGCAATTTGACTTACACCGCCATGAGAACTAACTTTACCTTGTACAAATACTACGCTCTTAGAGTTGTTATCATAATGACCTATAGGTTGTAAGGTCTCTATGCTATATATTGGCTTGTGATTGGTTTGAAACTTCGCTGAAATATCAGTTCTGTCAGCCCAATCTTGATGAACTGCTTGCATCCACTTGTCAGTATGCAGTATCAGCACTATCCGCTAATGCAATCAGACCAACACGTCGTACAAAGTCGCTACACAGAGTAGCACTCGTATATTAAACTTTGTTTTACGATACATATATAAAATAATCCTTCACTTACATAATTATTGCCGAAGCATAAAAATTACCAATCTCTTAGTAATTTTTATGGGGTACAGATTACAAACCAACATCGACAACTCCATGGTCATAAGTCTTCCTCAACTATCTCAGAACAACCATATCACTACGATGTACTTTATCAAGCATCTTAGAACGAGCCGTTGTAATCGCGTTTTCACTATGTTTACCGCCATGCCAAGCAAACTTGGATGTGCCGATTGTATATTTCAAGGTCGCATAAGGACCACTCAAATGATGAGATGCCGTTTGGTAACCCGCATCAAGGGTAAGATGCGGTGTGATATGGAATTCTGCACCCACTTTAAAACCTTTTATGGCATCACGTTTTTTTAATTTATGATACCCTACTCTTACAGCCTCTCTACCACGCCAATTATAATAGTCCGCATAGACACGAGCCCATCGAGCATTTTTGAAGGTCCGTGAGTATCCTACATCAAATCCACTGGCAGCAACCTTTTCTGATAGCATCCAATGATTTTCATAAGAAACCACACCATAGTTATAAAGACTTTGATCAGGATCCATCCCATATGGATACAATCCTGTAGGATCACCCAATACAGTACTACGTCCATGGAGTCCTATATATTTTCTTTCATCAGTCCCCAGATTTCGGTACAGATTAGCATGAAATTCATTAAGGCCTGCCACATATTCTACACCGCCACTAACGCGCTTATAACCACCTTTAAACACATGGTCATAGAACGCATTAACACCAACATAAGCATGTTCACCTTTGCTAAGACGACGATAGCCAATGCCAATATTAGCATTCATTCCTAATGATTCTTTCTTATCTGTTTGCTTATCATGTGTTATAAACGTCCCTGCAGGTCTGGCTGGAACCCAATAATTATTTAATGCACGAGATGAAATCTTTTTCTCCACTGCGCCCTAATCCGACCTTGTACAAAGACAACGCTTTTAGCGTTTTTCATCATAATGGGTTATAGGTTGTAATGTCTCAATATATAATTTATTGATTTCAGTAGATTTTTGAACTTTTCGAAGTTACAGTATTTGAGATCATCATGTCTCATCGATGATTCACCAACATAATGGTGCTGACTATGCGTCTCTTTCGAATCTTTCATACCAACGCCGACTACCACATCTGTACGGTCCATCCAGCTAGAACGAACGGCCTCTTTCCTAGCTGTATCGGATGCAATTGTTTGTTGTGCAGAATCTAGTCCATTTACATCTTGAACCTCTGCTGCCATTCCTATTGTATATATGCTGAAAGTCATAGTCCCTAAAACCATAGCTTTCAATAATAATTTACCTGACATTATATATAGTCCCCTCTCATAACAATGATAAAACTAACATTTTCTCCATATTATAAATGATCGATAGGGTGCTAAATAATCATATTCAATATCATCAAAGATTCTACAATCATATCTTGACGACGTACCTTATCTAGCATTTTAGAACGAGCAGTAGTAATTCGTATCATCACTATGCTTGCCACCCCAGAAGGCAAATTTAGATGTACCTAATGTATATTTCACAGTACCATACATGCCTTTCGACATATTGTTTGCATTGTTATACCCAATATCTAAGGATATATGTGGCGTTAACTGTAATTCAGCACCGATTTTAATGCCCTTATAGTGATTTGTATTCCGCACAGAAAACCATGGAACGGACCAATGGCCTGGACGCCCATAATTATATTCTTGACTATGACCGAATCCATGGCCCTTCCAACGATATCCATTTACATAGGCACGGGCCCAACGAGCATTCTTGAAGGATCTAGCAAAACCGATTTCATAGCCACCCAGTGCTCTACCGCCTTTGTAAGTATTATAGTTTTCACTAGGAATCGTATTATACGGAAATGTTAATGGGTAACCATTAGGATACAAGCGTTTAGGGATATGGATTACCACCACCACCTCTTTACAGATCGCCCTAGTACCAAGCCCCTCTGTACACATTAGCATATACTTCGTTAAGTCCATTTACATACTCTACGCCACCGCTGATGCGATTATAATTGTCTGTGAAAGCTCGATCAACGAATGCATTGACACCTACATAGGCATGTTCATTGCGGCTAAGACGTCGATAGCCAATACCAACAGTACCAATAATCCCTAATGTCTCTGATGATTTTTCATCCGTATTTTTTATGGTGTAACTAGATAGCTGCCCATTCCGATTGATTACTAGTTTCAGGGAGAAGGTAGCCACTCATCTCTTTTCGATGCTATTTTTCTCACCGCCACGTCCAATGCGCCCCTGTACAAACAGAACACTTTTACTGTTCTCATCATAATGAGAAATAGGCTGCAATGTTTCTATATAGGCTTTCGTTAAATTACCATAATCAGACTGCTTATTATAGATTGAATTTTGGTCATCCGTTAAAAAATGACCTTTATCTAATTTAGATTGCCCTCCAGTCTGTACACCTACAGCAATATCCGTGCGATCCATCCAGTTGGATTGCACTGCATCATGCTTTGCTGTATCGGTCACTTGTGGCGCCATATCGACTGCTCCCACCACGGCACTCGTGCTACACGCTATGGCACCCAAGACCATAGATGTTAATACTAACTTATATTTCATTACGAAACTTCTCTCCTTTTAGTTTTATAAATTATCATCAATTTTATAAATGATCATTAGGATCTACATACCAATCTTCTTCATATGTATGGCCTATTGTTATAGGGCTACGGTCTACCTTATCTAACATTCTAGCGCGAGCATTCGTAATCGTATCATCACTATGTTTACCACCATGCCATGCAAACTTAGAGGTACCTAATGTGTACTTAACAAATCCATAGGCACCACTAGTATCTTTGCTATCCGATGTATAGCCTACATCTAGCGATACATGAGGCGTTACTTGTAATGTAGTTCCTAATTTCCATCCATGACTGTTGCCAACTTCCAGTGTTTTCAATAATGCGTCGCTATGATTTGGCACGCTAAGACCATTCCAATGATATACGGTTGCGTGTACACGGGCCCAACGAGCATTTTTAAATGTACGAGCATAACTTACATCATATCCAGATAATACCTTTTGAGACGTATGTGGCATATAGTAAGCAGCGCCCCCATCCAAATCAAATGTGAAATACGATTGTGGTAAATATATCATATCAGATTGTGATTTCACACTCCCTAATCCTCTATATACATTGGCACGAACTTCGTTAAGACCAGATACATATTCTAAGCCCCCACTAACTCGATTAGCATTCTCGGAAAAGGCGCGATCAACGAAGGCATTGACACCAACATAAGCGTGCTCGTTCTTACTAAGCTGACGATACCCTAAGCCTACATTTGCTACAGTGCCTAATGATTTCGTATGTTCATATTTTTTTCTGCCATATATCGTTGGTCACCTTTACCAGTCGCAGGATTATAAGGATACCAAATCTCATTATATCCGTGATAGTAACTAACAGAATGTTCTTGACCACCTCTGCCAATACCGCCTTGTACAAACAATACGGACTTGGAGTTTTCATCATAATGAGTTAACGGTTGCAATGTTTCTACAGATACTTGCGTCCCCATTTTCGATTGTGTACCAACCTTAATATCTGTGCGATCCATCCAATTGGATTGCACTGCCTCATGTTTTTCCGTACCTTGTTTATTTTTGTTGCATATTGGTTGCATCTTGTATATGTGTAGACTCTACACCCGCTGCAAATCCAATAGCACTAATTGAACAAGCTATGGTTCCAAGAACCATAGCTTTTTAAGACTAATATTCTTTTTCATATCGCCAATTCTCCCTCTATATATTATTCTAAAGATATATTCATCTTTATTTCATTTTTTTATTATATGTATATATTTAGATGTAGTCAATAAAAAGCCTCTACACTTAAACAAACAATAAATATTTCCTAAATCTAAATTTATTCGTTTTTTTCTATTTAATTATACAAATAATTAGACATAAAGAAAAAAACCCTCAAAAGCTGAGTATATATACTCTAGCCTTGAGGGTTCATGAGGGTTTTAGGGAGCTTTATTATTTAAATAAAGGCAATAATGCGTTTACCAAACCAGTAAGAGCAGTCATAACAGCTTTAATAATTGTTACTACCATTGCATATTCCTCCTTCTCATACACTCATTCACTAAACTAACTATAAATATCGTAAACTATCATTTTTAATGTTAATATGAAATGAGTAGATTTTTTTACACATAAAGGCTTTTCATGAGGAAAAATCGGACGATAACAATTATCATCACATATTCGAGGAGAATGGTAGTATACAATGAGTTCATAAATCTATAAAAAATTTTTAATTTTTTTGCTCGTTCTTGTATCAATTGACCAATCATATGTGCACGGTCCATGCCAAATTCTGGTTCCACCAATTGATTGTATCTATGTTCCACAATCTCCATACAACGATTTATAATGCCATCCCAATCTACTTTCACAACAGAGGACACATGTTTCAATTCCAGCGTATGAGTCTTATTAAAGGCTACGGACACATCAGCATTACGGTTACGCATAACAGATGCCGCTTTATACCCCAAGGAGTTTCCGTTATCAAAAATAGGCGCAAGACCGATAAATTCTAGACTTTCACTATCACGAAGAGCCCCAAAATTACCCCAATGCCGATCCTCATTAGCAATGAGCGCATCAAGCACAATCATTGGCTCTAACTGACTCGTCACATCAGTAAGACCAAATGAATGCAACTGATTCACGTAATGCGCGTACTCACTCACATCGTTAGGTTTCGTATTAGCCGTCAATTGCCATGCAGGAATATATTCTACATTGCGATTCGTAAAAACAGTCACAGACCGATACATTCTCAGCTTCATCCGACATATAATCCAAATAGTACGCGATATAAGGCACATCAAAAGTACGCCAATACATCACTGACGACAGCCTCATTAAATGGTTCCTGTTTAAACGTCAATTCGCCCGCTTTTGAAAGCAAAATTTCATCTCCGCGGTGCAACCAAATCTGACGCAATGTCCCATTATTCGATGTATTCGGTGTCCGACGCCATGGATCATATTGATGTAATGTATCAATAGCCCCTATTAATACTTGATCATCGGGAATGGGATTATCATAAAAATTTACATCAGACCAAGTCATCGAACTATCACAAGGTTTAACCCAGTAATGGTCAGAAATACTCACCATATAAGAACGCAAGGACAATTCAAACGCATCTTTTGCCTTATACAATGCCTTAATAACATCATAATTAGAACGACTTTGAGGAATAAATCGATGATCAATAAATTCATTTAAAGCACGTTCCCTATTATGAGGCTGCACAAGCATATTAACAGGTACATGAGCCGCATTCAATACATCAACAATACGGGCCCAACGACGTTGCTCAGAAAAAGAAAACTCCAATACAGCTATATCCTTGTGCATTAACATATATTTCATACGGCTCACCTCCTTAATCATTCTAAAGCCTTTTTATCATTGTAACACATAACAAAAACACCAGAAAAGCACTCTAATAGCGAACGCAGTTTTTAGACTAATAAAAATATCCCCTCCGAGAAGCGACTATCGCTCCTCACCTAGTGCTATAATCCCACAAATCGAGTGAAATACAAAAAATAGCCCCTTTAGAAGGCGACTTTTGGCCCTGTTCCGAAGGAACAGACCCGGCCGATGGAGCCTTCTGAAGGGGCTATTTTGACAACTGTATTTAAATCGATTGTGGAATTATAGCGCTTTTACTACCTCTGCACAGCGATGGCAAAGTGTAGGGTGTTCGCTATCTTGACCTACTGTATCGCGGTGAATCCAGCAGCGTTCACATTTTTCAAGTTCAGATGGAGCAACTACTGTTGCAACGCCTGTTTCTTCGTCTTTTACAGCCTCTGCTGGTGCAGCGCCATTTACGATGTGAGCTTCAGATACGATAACGAGTTTAGCCAAACCTTCTTCACCAAGAGCGTTCAATGCGTCAAACGCATCGCCTTCAGCGTATACTGTAACGGATGCATCCAATGGGTGACCGATTGTTTGTTTTGACGAGCAAGTTCCAATGCTTTTTGTACGGATGTACGCAAGTCTAACAATTGGTTCCATTTATCAGCCAATTCTTGGTTGAAGTATTCAGGATGACCTTGTGGCCAATCTTGAAGCATAACGGATTCAGGCATGCCTTCTTCTTTAGGCATGTACTTCCAAACTTCTTCTGCTGTGAAGGAAAGTACAGGAGATACCATGGCTACCAATGTTTTCAAGATTTCGTACATAGCTGTTTGTGCAGAACGACGAGCCACATTGTTTTTGCTTTCAGCATACATAGTATCTTTCATTACATCAAGGTAGATGGAGCTCAAGTCTACTGTACAGAAGTTATGAATTGCATGGTATAACATGTGGAATTCATAGTTTTCATACGCTTCAGTAACCTTTTGACGGACTTCTTCTAAGCGCAACAATGCCCATTTATCGAATTCGGACATATCTGCGTAAACCACTTTGTCAGTGTTTGGATTAAAGTCATCCAAGTTGCCAAGCAAGAAGCGGAATGTATTACGGATCTTACGATATACTTCGGATAATTGTTTTACGATGTCTTTGGACAAACGTACGTCTGCTTGGTAATCCGCGGAGGATACCCACAAACGCATAACGTCAGCGCCGTATACGTCGATGATATCGCTAGGTGCTACTGTATTACCTACAGATTTAGACATTTTGCGACCTTCGCCGTCCACAACGAAGCCGTGAGTCAATACGGAGTTATAAGGTGCATAACCTGTTGTTGCTACTGCAGTTAACAAGGAAGAGTTAAACCAGCCGCGATGTTGGTCAGAACCTTCTAGGTACATCGCACATGGTACGTCTAAGCCGTTAACTTCAAGTACGCCAGCCCAAGAGGAACCAGAGTCGAACCATACGTCCATGATGTCTGTTTCTTTTTTGAACTCATCATGACCGCAATGAGGACATTTGAAACCTTCTGGTAATAATTCTTTTGCACTGTGAGCCCACCAAGCATCGGAGCCTTCTACAGCTACTTTTTCTTGTAATGCTTTGATAGTATCATCGTTGATGATGTGCTCGCCGCAGCTTTCACAATAGTAAATAGGAATTGGCACGCCCCAAATACGTTGGCGAGAAATTACCCAGTCACCACGGTCGCGAACCATATTGAAGATACGATCATGGCCCCATTTAGGAATCCATTGTACTTGGTTATCGATGGCATCAAGCGCTTGTTGACGGTACCCATCTACAGAGGAGAACCATTGTTCTGTAGCACGGTAGATGACAGGGTTTTTACAACGCCAGCAGTGAGCATATTGGTGACGCAAGCTAGATTTATGAAGCAATGCATTGTTGTGCGCCAAGATTTTAATAACAGGCACTTCTGCATCGTGAATTTCTACGCCAGCCAATGGGAATTCAGTATCGCCATAACGGTTGTCGTCTACTTGTTTAGTGTAGTTACCAGTTTCGTTAACAAGAGATACGATAGGAAGTTCTGTTTTGCCTTCCTTGTTATAACGCATAACGATGTTAAAGTCATCTTCACCGTGTGCAGGCGCTGTATGTACGCAACCAGTACCTGCTTCAAGTGTTACATGGTCACCACACAATACAGTGGATGTACGTTCTACAAATGGATGTTTAAACTCAGCTAATTCTAAATCTGCGCCAGAGAAGCGATTTACGATTTCGTAGTCTTCGATACCGATGTCTTTCATAGCCGCATCAACAAGTTCAGTAGCCATCAAGTAGTATTCGTCGCCTACTTTTACCCAGCCGTATTCAAGGTCAGGGTTAACGGAAATAGCGATATTGGCAGGCATTGTCCAAGGAGTAGTTGTCCAAATAACGGAGTATGCTTGTTTTGGATCTACGCCAGCTGGCAATGTTACCTTTTTTTCTCAGACACGTAAAGGGAATTTTTACGTAAATGGAGAAGGATTTTTTTCTCAGCATATTCAATTTCTGCTTCTGCCAATGCAGTTTCGCAGTGCGTACACCAGTATACAGTTTTAAGACCTTTGTAGATATGGCCGCGTTTTGCCATTTCGCCGAAGATACCAAGTTGTTTTACTTCGAACTCAGGGCGCAATGTCAAATAAGGACGGTCCCATTCGCCTAATACGCCAAAGCGAATGAAGTCTTGTTTTTGGTTTTCTACGCATTCTAATGCATATTCCTTACATTTGTTGCGCAAATCTAGTGGCGCCATTTCATGACGGTTAAGGCCAGTATTTTTGATAACCGCATGCTCGATTGGCAAACCGTGTGTATCCCAACCAGGGATGTAACGTGTATAGTGACCAGTCATAGTCTTGTATTTCATAATGATGTCCTTCAACGTTTTGTTGAGGGCATGACCGATATGCAATTTACCGTTTGCGTATGGAGGGCCATCATGCAAAATGAAAGGTTTTGCGTCTTTACGCAACTCCAAACGTTTTTGATAAATTTTGTTGTCTTCCCAGAACTTTAAAATTTCTGGTTCGCGCTTAGGCAAATTGCCGCGCATTGGGAATTCTGTTTCAGGCAAATGTAACGTCTTACCGTAATCCATGATGTGCTCCTTTTACATAAAAAAATCGCCCGCCCCCGAAGGGACGGACGTAATATCCGTGGTACCACCCTACTGACCTTCTGTGAAAGCTAGAATATTCCGAGCATACGAAATAACTAGGCTTCATGTTGTGAAAGCCACTTAAACATATAACGGTGTTCACCGGCAGGGTTCCTGCTTGCTCCAAAGTGATCCGCACATCTCTAGATTTCCAAACCTTTCAGCCCATGAGTTTGGTCTCTACTAAATCCGTCTGAGACATGCCGTCTTTTTCAACGCAATATTCATATAATAGATAATTATAGGGCTCACGAGGGTAGATTGTCAAATATATTCTACAAAAACTAATATTATTTTAATATATGACTTTCATACTATATACTCTCTGGTATATATGGAGTCTGTACAGGATCTAATAATCTAAAATTCATCGGACTACGTACCATTTCATTATATTGCTCAACAACGGCCTCCTCCGTTTCACTACTAGGATTAACCATAAAATCCTCAATAGCTTTGTCGAGATGTTTCTTTTGCTCTAACCGATTCTGAGCCTCGACGGCAGTAATCTTTGCACCAATCCCATCAGCTGCTTCCTTCTGTGCTTTCACCCATTGGAAATCACTATCGAATTTATAATCCACAATATGAACTACTATATTACTATAGATAAGCATCATTTCCACCATATTAGCGCCATTCGTCTGTCCATTATTGCGCATTAGCTTAACAAGACGCTCTCCCTCCTGCTTATGATAGGTCTTAACAATGGTATCTAACGTATGATATTTTAGTCCAAATGCTTCGATTAATGATGAAAGCTTCTCTAACTGCGTGTGAGCAAATGCATAATTATCTGATTCATAGCGCTTTTCTTTATAATACGTATCTAGCTCTTTTACAGCCACCACAATGTCGTGCAATACCGGTAATAAATCATCTGTAGCCGCTTCCAAGTCACTATGTGTGTGCCCCGCTTCTCGCGCAGCAATGAGTTCTTGCTCAAGACGTTCATAATCCCGAATCTTAAACTCAGCGAGCGGCATATTTTGTTGTGCTTGCTGCACCGTTTCCATATGTTGATGACTATATTTTACACTAGTGAAATTAAACTCATTTGTGGCGGCCAAATAAAATTTAAAAACACGCCAAGTTTCCTTCTCACTATCACTTTGCGTTGCTTTCACCTGACTGCTACTCCTTAAATTATCCATATTAAATTCACAGCCGCTGACAAAGCCTACACTCACTGCAATGCACATGACTAAACCAAGTCGGTGCCACCAATTCTGACCACTCATCTATCGCTCCTAAATGCTCTACATTCCCATAAATTAATATTACAGATATTGTATAAAAATTAATACATCCAATTCAAGATGAGGAAATAGCTGGACATAAGAAAACCCCATACAAAGTATGGGGTCAACTGAGATAACCGAGAGACGAACATTTCGCTCTTTTAATGTCTCTAGGACGTTATCTTATGTGTTAAGTATAACAAGTGCCCTAACTCATGTCAATTAAAGGAGAGAGCACGAACACGACTACTAGCTCTCCTAAATATGTTGCATGTCCATAAATTAATATTACAGGTATTGTATAAAATTAATACATCAAATTCAAAATGAGGAAATAGCTAGACATAAGAACCCCCATACAAAGTATGGGGTATAAAATATTATATTTTAGATAATAACTGTGGGGCGAACATTTCGCTCTATCAAGGCTCCCTTAGTGTTATTCTATACGATTAGTATAACAATTAAATTTTACCGATGTCAATCAAGCGGCTTAAGAAATGGCTGCTAATTAAATTCTATCAAATCCATCATATGGTAAACTATATGTCTTATAATCATAGCCAGTAACCCGCCACATTTTGTTATCCATTTGAGTCATCTCTACAGGGGAATACTTTGGTTTCATTAGTCTTTGTATCCAATGCACGAATTTCTATATTAACCACTCCATCATTCTTATTTTTTTCTTCTATAGAAATTAATTCATATCGTCCTACCTCTTTTAACGTCTGCAAATTATCTTTAAATGGATCTTTTAGGGTCAGGGCCTATGAGGTATATGTGCTTTTAAATCTTGGTTAAGTAATACCTCTTTTACATCTAAATAATAATTATCTATTGCTGTAAACAACAACGCTTCTCCAAGGTTTAAAATCTTAGTTTCTCCTTTTGAATTAGTTTGAGATATATTCCGCCCATCAGATTCTTTCAATAGTTTTTCAATATACGGATCAAACACCCTATGCAAGATTCCTTCACCATCAACCATTGCAAAAAATGTATCCGTATCACCATCTTGAATTGATTTATATAGTATACGTAATGAATATTCCGGTGACTGTTTATATACAAACTGATAATGCAATCCATAGCCTATACACACTAATGCCCCAATTACTGCTACAATACTCAGTACTCCCTTCACAATTCCAAGTTGTTTAAACTTCATTAACATTTCATCGTTCCTTTCAACTCTATATATTGCCTATATTTATCTAATTAATGTACAATATATCACAACTGACATTTTATAGATAGTTTAAATTTGTAGTTTGAAAGAGAGGACAATTATGAGACGACTATGCCTTATGATTCTAAGTCTATGTATGTTAGTGTTATCCGGGTGTGCCACTATTGACTCGGATGTTCACATCAATCGCGATGGAAGCGGTACCTGGGATGCGACTGTCAAATCTCAAGCCGAGCCATTTGAAAAGAAAGTTATCACAGAAGTATTGGCTAAATATCCAATGCCTGAATATACTATCAAGGCTATTAATAACGATGGTAAAGCAATCAAAGTTGAGGATAACGACACAACAGAGTACAATGCCTGGTCTATAGCATCCGAGTTTAAATATAGATGAGTTTACCCAAGTTAGAAATGCTATGACATTGAAAGATAAAAACAAAAACCTAGCACCTGCATTAGAAAAAACGACTTCCGATACTTATATAGTAGATTTAGGTACTTCACTGGGGAATACGACCGTCTCTGTATCTGGCACGATTGATAAAGTCAGTGTACAATCAGGCACATTAAAAAATGAAAATACTATAACCTTTTCACAAAATGAACGTATGCGTTTCATATTTAAGCCAGATCATAGTTGGTTCTTTTATATTGGAATTGGTGTCGGCATTGTTATTGTAATTGGTGGTGCCTATATCTTCTATTTACGTCGTAAATATTACGGCGATGCTGCATAAGGAGGCTTTCATGAAGCGAAATATTTTAATCGCACTGTTACTTACTTTCACCATGATACTAGTAACGGCTTGTGGTAATAATTCTAGTAATAAGAATGACAACAAAAAATTCGAAGGGACTTGGATTGCTTACAATCAAAAGAGTGATCCAAATCAAATTCAAGAATTAATATTTGAAAATGTAGACGACCAATTACTGGTGTCATTATATACATACTCCTATACTCCATTAATGGATTATTTCTCAAGCGGTCTTGATGAAGCAGATAGTACAAAACAAGGAACTGATACTGCACCAGCTAATGCGGATTATCTATTAACTAAAAAAAGAGACTCTATCCATAATATGCTTCGTACAGCGGTAAATAATAAATTAGATGTAGGACCAAATCCAATTCTCTACAATGAAAAGGATGATACCCTCGTTTACAATAATGTAGTATTCCATAAACAATCTGATGACAACTCGGTTAAAGCATATTTGTCTAAATTAAAAGATGCTATGAAAGATGATGTTATTCAAGGAAGAAAAAAGGATACAGTTGGTAGCTTCCGACCAAAACCAAACATCCAATTCAACTTTTCCTTCGATGATTCTATTCTAGACACCGCACAATAAGGAGACATAGCATATGAAATCTATTATAAAACTAACATGCATCATGATGGCGCTACTTTCTATGCTAGTTATTGCAGGTTGTAGCAATAAACCGGACTATACGGGCACATGGATTGGATACGATGGAGAAAATGCTCTATATCGACTCACAATCCAAGAAAATGGAAAAGAATATATGGTTACAGAAGATACATATTTTTATATTCCAGAAAAAGACTTACCAAAAACCAAACCTTTTTTTGCTCTATTCGTAACAGCCAATGACAATTTACCAAACGCGAACAACAAATATGATATTAAGTATATTTTGCATAAAGACTCTAGAGTAACGACTGCAAAAGCAGTCCAACCTGCAAACGGGAAAGCTGACGAGGACCAATATAAAAACCAGCTTAGCTACGACGAGGGGCGCACTATGCTTCGATACATCGAAAAAGATAAGACCCTCCTTCTCAATAACATTCGATATCAAAAGGAAACTTCTGATCTCACCAATAGCTTTCTACAACAAATGCAAGCAGCTATGCGTCGTGAATTAGAACTAAAATACCATAAATATGGCGAACGAGCTATCGGCTCCAATCATAATAAAGTTATACTTGGTAATATCACATTCGACGATAGTGCTTTAACAGAAAATAAATGATAAAAAGGTGTACCAACACAAATCAATGTATTGGTACACCTTTTTTATGTAACCCTACTATAAATGTCTAATAACCCCGTTTTTACACCCAAAATATCAGCCATCTATCGACTTATTCATATCAATGTAATTTATCCAAGCTTATTACATATGTTAACAACGCATCACTACTTTGCTTAGATAGTTGTTGAAATCCACAATGCTCATAAAAATCCGTAAGTATTTTATGATTTTCACATTCAACTAAAACCGCTCTTCCTCCAACAATATTTTTGTGCTTCATTTATATAATCTACGGCAATATTGATTAAGGAATCTCCTGAAAAATTGTTTAACATTGGGATTTGCATAATTTTTTTACCTAATTGACCAATAAGATATATAGCAGAATCTGGCTTATTAGAATACCCAGAAACCAGTTTCCGTAGACGATTAGATACACGCTTATCCAAATTCATCGCTTTAAGGGCAAGAGTAAAATATCCTGCCAAATTTTGATGTTCATCAATGACTAAGTACGTTCGACTAAAAATGTTTCTTCTCAAAAATCAATTGATTTTTTTCTTTTAAAAAAATCTTCAATATCTTTATTTTTAGGACAGGAAAATGTATCAAAAAATCCCATATAATAAATTTTCATCATCTAAATAATCTCGGATAGAAACAGTCATATATCTCATGATCTATTCCTCACGACTTGTTCTAGAACTTTACGGCCAGCTTCTTTATTCAACTTATTGATTGTATAATTTTTTTATTCCGCTTAATTTTTCTCCGTCGTATCAAAGGCTTTAACCCATGCTGCTTCATCTCGTTGCCGCACAACTAAGGGTTTAAAAAAAGCTTGATGTAGCCACTATTTTCACCTCCATTACTAGAATTATTTCTAAGATGATATGCCTCAATATTCTACAAATCTATTATAACAATTATAATCAATAAAAAGATAGTTTAAGGGGTGACCAATGGTCACCCCCTATTTCATTCCATATTAGATTACTATCATTTATTCAATGATGGATTTTAGGTATGGCCTTGTAGATATACAAGGAAATATATCCCATCAACCATACTATGCACAATAGTGCCACCTCCAACGAGGACGAATACAACGTACATCAAATCGATATTCGGTAATGTAGTAGTTGTATAGAATAGTAAACATGCAACAACTTCACCAATAGCATGAATGATAGCGCACACAAAGTTAAAAGTCACAAAAGAAAAAGCATTTGATAATACTTCCATGTGATTTTTAAGATACCAAGCACCAAGCAACGCAAAAAAGATATGTGATGCTGCACGCATAACAATAACAAGAGGGAATCCTGCTACAAAAAATCCTAACGTGGATCCAATAACTACACAAGCCGCCGATTTACGTGATAAAAACATAGCCAAAAAGATTGGCACATGACTGGCCAGTGTATAAGAAGCCGGTGGTATGACGACTTTCAATGGCATTACGATAGGGATCATAATTGCTAAAGCCATTAATAACGCAGTAATAGTGAGATTTCTGTAAATAGTTGATTTCATGGTAAACACCTCATTCTAAAACTATACTAAATACAAACTAAAAACACCTCACCAAATGCGATGCAATGTCGTAAGCGTTCTTTTACCGCACATGATATAGGATCATGCATCTGACTATATGACAGAAATCAGAGAACTAGTCAAGATGCACGAACTTACATGACTACAAACGTTCAATAACAGCTTGTGCCATTTCTGTCGTACCCACACGTTTCAAACCTTCGCGATAGATATCGCCTGTACGATAACCATCAACGAGTACTTGTTCAACAGCTTTTTCAATAGCGTCAGCCACTTGAGGTAAATCAAGGGAGTGACGACACATCATAGCTGCAGACAAGATTGTACCCAATGGATTTGCCAAATTTTGGCCCATGATGTCTGGTGCAGAACCGTGGATTGGCTCGTACAATGCTGTGCCTGTACCCATGGATGCAGATGGTAAAAGCCCAATAGAGCCAGAGATAACAGCGCCTTCATCGGACAAGATATCGCCGAACAAGTTTGTTGTCACGATAACGTCGAATTGTGCAGGATTTACAACGAGTTGCATCGCTGTGTTATCTACGTAGAAGTAATCTGTTGCGATGTCTGTATTAGCAGCCGCTTTCTCTTGGGCAATTTTACGCCACAAACGGGAAGACGCCAATACGTTTGCTTTATCTACGGACACAACCTTTTTATTGCGTTTGCGCGCAGTTTCCATTGCAATATCCATGATACGCTCTACTTCGTAACGGCTGTAAGTTTCTTTATCCCATGCGAACTCGTTAGCACCTTCACCTTGTGCCTCTTCACGTTCACCGAAGTAAATACCGCCAGTCAACTCACGAACAATAACGAAATCTACATCTTGTACGAGTTCCTTTTTAAGAGGAGAATACTCTTGCAAAGAAGGATAGATTTTTACAGGACGCAAGTTACAGAATAAACCAAGCTCCTTGCGAAGACCTAGGATTGCTTTTTCAGGACGGATAGAAGGATCTACATTATCCCATTTAGGACCACCTACAGCACCGAGCAATACAGCATCAGCCTTTTTACAAGCCTCAATCGTATCCTCAGTCAAAGACACACCGTATGCATCAATAGACGCACCGCCCGCTTTTTTATCAATCCAATTAACCTTTACACCGGCTTTCTCAAAAGCCACATCACACAGCCTTCGCTGCAGCAATAATCTCAGTACCAATACCATCACCAGGGATCAATACGATATTTTTTTCGCTCATTCTTATATTCCTCATCCGACGAGGTGAAGCCCCGTTGCAAAGCCTCCATTGCCTTAACGGCGTCGAGCCCATAGAGGGCTCGACCCTACTAAAAGTCGCTTTGAGGGACTGGCGCCTCTACATCATCAATACATGCGAACTCCAGACTGAAAATACACTCACCCTGCAGAAACAAAAGATCGCAACTGCGATACCGCTACGTTGTAGAGCTGAGGGATGGAATGCTCTGTTTTAACGCGACTTTAGCTAGGTCGAAAGCCCCTCGGCGAAGACCGCTAAGCTAGCTGGAGCGTAGAGCATCACCGAGTCTCATCCACGATACTGTACTTTGCGATGTTTCGCAAAGTTTACAAGACCTCCCAGCTGCCGCAATGTCTTGAATGAATTGTGGCAATTCAGTGCCTTGGTATTGTTCATTTTTTTAGTCAAGTTGTACACGATGCCTTTAGACAAGTCTACACCGATAGCATCGCCTGCATCGATACGGTCTACTTGTTCGCCGATTTCAATAACTGGTAAGCCGATATTGATAGCATTACGGAAGAAGATACGTGCAAAGGAGTGTGCTACGATAACAGGCACGCCTTTTGCTTTGATAACGCCTGGTGCGTGTTCACGAGAGGAACCGCAACCAAAGTTTTTGCCAGCTACCATAATTTCGCCAGCTTTCACATTAGGAGCGAATGTTGTATCAATATCTTCCATCGCATGTTCAGCCAATTCGTTCCAGTCAGCAATCGCCAAGTAACGAGCCGGAATGATTACGTCTGTATCTACATCGTCGCCGTAGCGCCAGATTTTTTTGCTTTCAAAATCCATATTAAACCTCCTCAGGGCCTGCAATGCGGCCTAATACAGCACTTGCTGCTGCCACGTAAGGGCTTGCCAAATATACTTCAGAATCAACGTGACCCATACGACCACGGAAGTTACGATTTGTAGTGGAAACGGTTCTTTCACCAGCTGCCATAATACCCATGTAACCGCCTAGGCAAGGACCACATGTTGGTGTGGACACCGCACAGTCAGCTTGGATAAAGATGTCCAACAAGCCATCTTTCATCGCTTGGTCATATACATCTTGAGAACCAGGGATTACGATACAACGAACGAATGGAGCCACCTTGCGACCTTTGAAGATTTCAGCAGCTGCCACCAAGTCTTCGTAACGGCCATTTGTACAAGAGCCGATAATAACTTGGTCAATCTTGATATCTTTGTCGATTTCGTTGATGTAATGCGTATTAGATGGCAAATGAGGGAACGCCACAACTGGTTGCAATTTATCCAAGTCAATCGTCACAGTTTGTGCATACACCGCATCAGGATCAGCATTAATAGGTTCTACAGGACGATTCACACGACCTTTAATATATTCTTCAGTAATTTCATCATATGGGAATACGCCACATTTACCGCCCGCTTCGATAGCCATGTTACAGATTGTGAGACGATCAGCCATAGTCATATGTTGTACGCCTTCACCAGCAAATTCAAGAGCCATGTAACGAGCGCCATCTACGCCGATTTTGCCGATTAGGTCAAGGATTACATCCTTACCAGTTACCCATTTGTTAGGTTTACCGATAAGCTCAACCTTGATAGTTTCAGGCACTTTGAACCAAGTTTTACCTTCTGCCATCGCAACGCCCGCATCAGTAGAGCCAACGCCGGTGGAGAACGCATTTACCGCACCATATGTACATGTGTGGGAGTCAGCACCAATCATCATTTCGCAGGACCGATAAGACCTTTTTCTGGCAAAATAACGTGCTCGATACCCATGCGACCTACTTCAAAGTAGTTGGTAATACCATGTTCGCGTACGAAATCGCGCATGACTTTCGCTTGTGTAGCAGATTGAATATCTTTATTTGGTGTGAAATGGTCAGGCACCAAGTAGATTTTATGACGGTCAAATACTGGTTTTTCAATCTTTTTAAATTCACGAAGCGCTGGTGGGAATGTGATGTCGTTCATCAACACAGCGTCCAAATTACACTCGATGATTTGGCCTGGTTTTACCACATCAAGACCCGCGTGGCGAGCCATGTTCTTTTCAGTAATGGTCATACCCATAATATTATTCTTCCTCCTGTTGTTCTAGCTCCATAGCTAGGAAAATAGAATTAACTGCATTAATATATGCGTTCACACTTGATTTAACGATATCGGTGCTGATACCACGACCGTGGAAAATGCGACCGTTATATTCAACCTTAAGGGTTGCTTCCCCAAGGGCATCTTTACCAGCCGTGATGGCGCGGATTTGGTAATCTTTCAAACTGATTGGCATACCAACCACACGTTCAACCGCTTTAAGGGATGCGTCAACAGGGCCGTCACCAACCGCAGCATCCGCTCTTTCACCATCTGGTGTATTGAGACGAACGTCAGCATAGGCATAGCCTTTTTCGCCCAATTGATAATGTTGAGAAACAAGCTCGAATGCTTTTTTGTGATCCATGTGTTCCACAACAAGGGCGATGATATCATCGTCGTATACATGTTTTTTCTTATCTGCCAAATCTTTAAATTTAGCAAACAATTCGTTGATTTTTTCTTCTGTGAAAGTTTGATGGAATCCCAAGTTTTTCAAATGGTCTTCGAAGGCATGACGGCCGGAATGTTTACCAAGAACGATATTTGTCTTTTCAGCACCTACGGATTCAGGCGTCATGATTTCATATGTTTCAGGATTGCTAAGCATACCATGTTGGTGGATACCGGATTCATGAGCGAATGCGTTGGAACCAACGATTGCTTTATTTGGAGGTACTGCCACACCTGTTAAGCGGCTTACCAATTTAGACAATTTTGTGAATTGTTTTGTATCGATGTTTACTTGTAAATCATGGAAATAGTCATGACGTGTTTTAAGAGACATCACAACCTCTTCGATCCCTACGTTACCAGCACGTTCGCCAAGACCGTTTATCGTACATTCTACTTGACGAGCACCGGCTTCGATAGCTGCCAAGGAGTTAGCATTCGCAAGGCCAAGGTCATCATGGCAGTGAACGGAAATGATGGCATTTTCAATACCAGGTGTATGTTCTTTGATGTAACGAATCTTAGAAGCAAACTCTTGTGGCATCATGTAACCAACTGTATCTGGCACGTTGATGATTGTCGCGCCGCCAGCAATAGCTGTGCCATATACTTGGCAAGCAAAATCTAAGTCTGCACGAGATGCATCTTCGCCAGAGAATTCAATTTCATCAACTTTTCCTTTAGCCAATTCTAGAATAGCTTTAACCTTATCTAGTACTTGCTCACGAGTCATCTTTAATTTATATTGCATATGGATTTCGGAAATAGCGATAAACACATGTAAACGGCTGCGCTCCGCATCCTTCAACGCATCTATAGCCTTGATAACGTCCTTCTCATTACAACGGGCCAATGCACAAATCGTTGTGCCCTTTACCTCACGTGCGATAGTTTGAACCGCTTCAAAATCCCCAGGAGACGCGGCAGGAAAACCAGCTTCAATAACATCAATACCTAGACGTACAAGACCTTTTGCAATCTCAATTTTTTCCGGTGTGCGAAGTGCAACGCCCGGTGTTTGTTCCCCATCACGAAGGGTTGTATCAAAGAAATATACGCGATTTTGATCCATAATTTCCACCTTTTCCTATCATTAATTAACAACTCATTGTAGCGATTTATTGTGAAAGCTTAGTAAACAAGACGTAGAATTAAAGTGCGTGCTCGTAAGCGACTTTAGTAGGTCAAGGCCCTAGGCGGAAGACCGTTATCGTCCTGAATTCATACTCTCAAATCTGGTCGCAGCCGACTTTGTACTGCGGTAGTATGAAGTCAACCCACGGTGGAGGCTCGACCAGTATTTGAGTAAAAAAAGCCCCTCAGAGCAACTATCGTTACTCAAAGGGGCGTTATATACATAACACGGTACCACCCTAATTGGGACTCGTTTCGGTTATAACGGCACCACCGTCAATGACTACTGCTGTATTCGCCATCAAAGCTCACGGGAGAGTGTCAGCGTACAACCTCTATTGCCTCGCACCAACCGGCAACTCTCTGAAAGCAGGATTTGTAAACCTTTATACCCATTCATAGCTTGTATTTAAGATATAAAGGTATTATACGGTATTCTATAGAACTGTGTCAACAGGATGGACATGTGAGTTTTGTGAAAACACAGTTTTATCGTTACAATTTGACATCCCCCATGATCTCATGCATACTGTAAATAAGCAGTACCAATGATTGGAGAAATTATTATGAGTGGTTCAAGCAAATTCTTCTTTATTTTATCGGGTATTGTAAGCATTATCCTGGGGATATTCTTACTCTTAAATCCCGTTATTAATCTCATAGCTTTTGCCTGGCTTTTTTCTATTATCTTTTTCGTCAGTGCGGTCAGCTCTATTATAAATTATTTTACGTTATCGTCTGAATTACGTAGCGGCTGGTATCTTATCAGCGGCATTATCAATGCTCTATTCGGTATCTATTTAATATCCGGCGGATTTGCATTCCTACCATTAGTACTCCCAACCACAATCGGCATCTGGATGGTAATTGACGCCATCTTTATTTTCATTAAATCAAGAAAGTCCGACAGCATGGTATCACTCATGGGACGTAATGCAAAATGGCTTGCACTAATTCTTTTACTATTAGGCCTATTACTCATATTCCAGCCGATTGCTTCCGGTGAGGTATTTATCTACTTTATCGCTTTCGGTTTCTTATTTGACGGAATTTATTCCATCGGTGAGGCTTTTAAAAAATAGAATATAACTAAATAATTACACTATAAGATCGACCAGGTACTGCCAAATAGCTGTCATAAATTACGATGTCTATTTCGTATTTGTGGCAGCTATTTTATTTGTTTTGGCTAGCCGTCATGGTAAATGTATTCGCCTACTACATTTGCAAGTGGTTAGACGCTTTTCTAGCTCTTTTATTTAGCAACTAGCCCAAAACGCTCTAACATTAGCGTAATAATGGGGTTATAGGACAAAAATTAGTACAACCCTGTAGTAATTTAAAATCCCCTTGATCAGTACCAAGATACTCATCAAAGGGATTATATTAATTACGAAAAAGACAAATAGCCCTTCGTTATCCTAGGATCGCTATTAAATTCAAGTCACATCTTAGGCTTTAAATATAACACCATTATGCTCTAGTTGTTCCACTGTTTTTTTACCAATGCCCGGTAGCATCAATACTTCTTGTTTAGTAATTGTTTTAAAATCATCTACTGTGTATAGGCCGGCTTGTGAAAGTGTAATTTGTGCACCGAACCGTATATTGTCATATACCGGATTTCCACGCAAAGCCCCACCTTTAGCAACCTCTACGGGGCTCATATGAGCGGACTCGCGTTTTCCCATATAACTATCATTAGAGTACCGTTTTATAACAGTTCGACCGGTAACACGTTCATACGCATCATATAGAGTCTGCCATAATGGACTTTCAAAATCCACTAATTGAGTTGGTAAAAATGAGATAGCAGTATATAAGCTTATTAATTCTCGTGGGTCAGAATCTATATTGCTCACTTGGTCTACCATATACATAATAGCCTCTAAATGATCTTCTACAAAATCGTTCCAGCGCGTTGCATCTTGTAATAACCAATCAATATCTTCATATTCATCAACAAGATCTGCTAATACATCATGGGCTATCTTGCTTTCACCACACTGCAAAGCCAATAGAATATACAGCATATGCATAGGCAACATGATATCCGGAGCCTGATTAAATGCATTTTGTATATCATCGCAACATGCAAGATATCGCTGATATACCTTGCGGCCGCGATCCCAGTTGGCAGCTCCACAACAAGCAACCATCATATACACAAGAAATCCCGAATGATCTTGCTTGTCTCCGTGAAAAACTGGCGTAAAGCAGGCAATCGCATCATTATACATATTATATTCTAAATATATCATCCCCATGTCGATGAGGCAACGCATATAAGGACGCGTCTCTATTATATTCCAATCTATTTTCTTTGGTTTTTTCAACGATTCTACTAGCTGTTTCAACTGATAAATTTGAAAGCTTGGATGTAACTCAAGGGCTATGAGTTCTCGTTTAGCATCTACTTCATCAGGACATAATGCAAGGATTTCATTGTATAACTTTCTTGATTTCTCATTCGTATCAGCCTCTTCTGCAGCCTCATATAAATCACGTAATTTCATTTCTATCGTATTATTAAAATCACCACGATTATATTGAGTCATAAATGCTTCTAACAAATCCTCAATAGATTTGAAATCAGATTCATGTTCGGATACAAATTGTTTCTGTAAACGTAATAATAACTCACTATAAAAGTTAAACATATAGTATCTCCTTATACATATGAACGTAAAAATACTACTCATATGTAATATAGCACGAGGGAATATATTAATTCTAGAGGTAATACCTCGACCTATTAATATCTCATCTGAGGGTTATAGGACAAAAAGTGTTGCTATTTTAGTCCCAAAGATTGGTAAATGTACTCGCCTACTACATTTGCAAGTGGTTAGACGCTTTCCTAGCCCTTTTCTTTAGCAACTAGCCCAACGCTCTAACATTAGCGTAATAATATAAAAAATCCCTCGGAGTTGCAGCTCCGGGGGATTTTGTAGTTAATTGCACAACTATCAATTGCCTATCTATAATATACTACATTCAAAGTGTTTTTTCAATAATCTACGCTCTTAATCATTTCTTTGGCCCGTTCAATAGAAATAGGCTCATTAAATAAGAACACATGGCTCTGCCCCGCTTGTTCCCAAGATGCTAAGTAAACAGCGTCATCTACCATTCGATAGGTTACCGTCATACCATTCACAATATCCGTCTTCTGAGGCACATAATCCTTATAATCGCCTGCAATATTACCAGATAGAGTCGATACGCGATACTTAATATACTTTGGCATATCATCTACACGGTCAAAATATGTTCCTTTTAAAAGCTCATGATAGGCATACACCACTTGTAGTACATCATGATCCACAATGGATACATGTACGGAACGTAATCCCTCTAAACCACTTGGCAACTGCGGTTTAAAGTTCAAATGTTGCTTAGCCTCATATAGGTTATCAAACACCTCTAGAGATTGACCTTTACGAGTGCTTCTATAATCCTCATCAGTCATAGTACAACTTCCAAGTCTATCTGGACAAGGAAACTCATTTCGATCACCATAAGGCTGATCATAAATCGAATTACCATTGAGTCTAAAACGAGTCGAATCATCTGCGGACACAACATTAATGGAACCTATAAAAGCTAACGTAGCTAATGCACATACAACCTTTTTCATTATATATTCCCCTACAAACAAACTATATATATCAAGTAAATTATATCACTAAAATTTGAAACAGCTATCATCATAAATCTATCCTATTTGATAGTATCTATCGCAAATCATTCTACTATTCAAAATTATTGTAGGTGTTATAATGAACTCAACAAAAGGAACAGGTGCTCATATGATACTAAATGCACTATTCCAAAACTATAGTTAGTAATTATATGGAGGAAATAATCATGACACATACACGATTAACACAACTCGTACAAGCTTTATTAGATGCACCTACAAGCAATGAAACAGTAAAGGAATTCGCTCAATCTTGGATTAATGCAGAAGGTACACCTAAACAAGAAGAACTTACAAAACAACTCGTATCCGTAGCAGAACAAAACATTGCACTTATCGATGAAACAATAGGATTTGCAGGGTCTGAACTTGCTACACAAATCCTTGGCGAAGAAGGCGCAGCTAACCTATTACAACATGCTAAAGACATTAAAGCAGAAGGCGCAGAATTCTGCGACTGCCCTGGCTGTGTAGCTGCTAAAAATATTATTGATTTGAAAGCGGAAATTGCATAAGAATATATAGAAAATGGCTCCCTTATAAGGAGCCATTTTTTATATATCGCTTGCTAAAAGTTTTACGTTGTTTCTTGATATCAATATAAAAACTTATATAGAACCAATAGATGCAAAGCCCATAAACAACATATAGTAAATTAATTATATCACCTAAAAAGCTAATATTCTTATATTCATAAGTATTTTTCGTCCAGGAAAAGATATGTATTATGCTTGCAATTCGCAGTTATAAGATCGCAATTATATAGCATTTGCATTACAATAGAAGTAACAGGAGGTGATACTATGGCTAAAACAGCCTCTATCAGTTTGCGTATCGAGCCAGCTGTAAAAGCACAATTAGAAGCACTATATGCTAGCTTTGGCATATCCGTAACTGATGCGATTAATATTTTTCTCCACACATCACTAATGGAAGGCGGATTTCCATTTCAACCTAAACAACCTCGTTATAATGCAGAAACAGAAGCTGCTATTCAAGAAACGAAAGATATATTAGCAGGAAAAATAAAAGCAAAATCATATGCTAATGTAAAAGAAATGATTGAGGATTTATAGAATTACACATCGAACCAGATTGGCTTCTAGTTTATGCAATTAAAGATGACATATTAGTATTATCTTTAACTCGCACGGGCAGCCACTCAGATTTATTCTAACTAAGCTTAAGAGGAATGTGAAAGCATTCCTCTTTTCTATTCCCCCAAAAATTTATACCAGTTATCATCATAAATCTATCACATTTGATAGTATCTATCGCAAATCATTCTACTATTCAAAAATTATTGTAGGTGCTATAATGAACTTATAAAAATGAACAGGTGCTCATATGATAGTAAGTGCATCTTTCGAAACTCCTATTTACTAGTTATATCAAGGAGATTATCATGACACATACACAATTAACACAACTCGTACAAGCATTATTAGATGCACCACAAAGCAATCCTAAAGTAAAAGAATTCGCTCAATCTTGGATTTCGATGCAGAAGGTACAGCTAAAACAAGAAGAACTTACAAAAACAACTCGTATCCGTAGCAGAACAAAAACATTGCACTTATCGACGAAAGTAATCGGCTATGCAGGGCTCTGAACGTGCTATACAAATCCTTGGCGCAGAAGGCGCAGCTAACCTCTTACAACACGCTAAAGACATTAAAGCAGAAGGCGCAGAATTCTGTGACTGCGCTGCCTGTGTAGCCGCAAAAAATATTATCGATTTGAAAGCGGAAATTGAAATACTATAAACAGAATATTACCTATTGAGTGGTTATCTACACATTGTAGATAACCACTTTTTTATACCTTGAATTGCAATAAGTAATGCGACAAAATTAAATCAATTTTTTAATCTCATGTTTAAACATGTCAAATGGTGTTTTAAACCCAAGGCATTTTCTAGGTCGATTATTAATCAGCACTAGTGCTTCTGTTAGTTTATCTAGTGTTACTTTAGCTAAATCGGTTTTCTTAGGAAAAAACTCTCGAAGTAAACCATTACTATTTTCATTAGAGCCACGTTGCCATGCTGCATAGGCGTCAGCAAAATACATCGGTATCCCAAACTCGGTTTCAACCTGTTCAAAGCACGCAAATTCTTTACCACGGTCCACGGTAAAGGTTTTAAGTAATTTACTTGTTAATGTGTTGTATAGGGAACTAATAGCTAAAAACATAGAATCCTTAGATCGGTCATCCATCTTTATTGCTATATAGAATCGAGTTTTACGTTCAACAAATGTAGCTAAACACCCTTTACTTTGACCTCTGGAAGACACCATTGTATCTAGTTCCCAATGACCAAAAGTCTCCCGGTTTTCAACTTCTTGAGGTCGGTCCTTAATGGTCTTTTTCACATTGAAGCGTCCACGCTTTTCTTGAGTACCAGGCTTTTTGCCTTTCCGGCGAAGTACTTTCTCTGTTACAGCAAGAAAACCACGATGGATCCAAGAATATATTGTTTTAAAGCTTAGAACACCAACTAATTCAGAACCAACTATTTCTTCTGGAGACCAAGTTTGTTGTAACCTGGATTCAATTAAAGCCGCTAATTGAGGTGTTAACTTTGTTGGTCTACCTTTATTAGCAGACTTACTAATTGCTAGCTGTTGTGCTTTAATCACAGAATATTCACCTTCAACGCGATTTAAATCCCTTGCTACAGTAGAATGGTGAACGCCGATTAAGCTAGCGATTCTACGAACAGAGTATCCTTCTTTTCGTAAAACTTCTATTTGACTTCGTTTTTCTATGGTAAGATGTATATAACTCATATTAGAGACCTCCGTGTCATGTATTTGTGGTTATTTACATTTTACACGAGATCTCCAATATGAGTCTTTTTATTTGTCGCAATATATTTTACAATTCATCATATACAAAAACGGCCTCTCATGGGGAAGCCGTTTTACGGAACAATATATTTGTGAAAGCTTTACTTCCACAGTCTACTCAGACATTCTTTTGTATCCGTTGAAGCATTTTAAAGCTCACAGCGATATTAACGAAAATAATCAACAGTGTTACGAACGAATAGCCTAATAGCATACAGTTCGCCGATACCACATCATATATCTGATATGTGCAATATCCAGCCGTGACAATACCGCTAAAAACGCCCGGTATATACTGTTGCAGAAAAAAATACTTTTGAATTACATGCCCAATCACATGGTATATATACGCTATGATGACAGTGATGTAAATGTCGAAGCTTTCAAAATACATACTCAAGCCCAGCACAATCAACAAGAGTATGAATTCCTGACAGACGATGGCATTAAATCTGAAGGGTGTAAAAGTGGCTGCTAAAAAAATTGTTGTTGCAGTTTAGGATTCCTTCGCATGAATCGTGGAAATAGAAGAATCTCTTCAAGTTCGTGCAATATAAAAATGCTCGGGAATAATAAGAAAAAACCATTCAGATCCATAAGATACCTCGTTCACAAGTAAAACTATTTACCACCTTTTTTTACATATGTATCAAGAACTCTTATTTCCCGTAAATAATCTCGTTCAACAGGACTAATAGTTTGATTCTGGTATTTTTGATATTCAGAAAGGACTTTCGCTTGCATTTGTTGATGAGATATATGTCCCTTATCTTGTAATACAGCTTCGCCTGTAGCTGACAAAATCGCATCTATATGCTTTATCCAATCAGCCATTGTCATAGGGACTTCACGCTGGGCCTGTCTTTCCGCAAAATCCAAGTATCCTGAAACTAATTGATTGAGCCCTTGTAATTCTTTTTCTGTAAGATAATTTTTAGCAATTTGAGCCTCTTTCAATGTAGGTAATTCTCCTTTGAAAGTAGTCAATCCCATAAACTCTTTTTTGCTATCTACACGTTTATAAATAACTTCACTAGCCGTATTATGATGAACAGCAAAATGCATCTTATTTTGTACTGTAGCAAAAAATGATTTTGCTTCTACGGATATCGGATTATAATCAACAGCAGTAGAAAATAAGTCCAGCACTTGACGATAAAAAACCTTTTCACTAGAGCGAATATCTCGAATCCGATCTAATAACTCTTTAAAATAGCTGCCACCACCTAATTCTTTCAGTCGCTCATCATCAATAGCAAACCCCTTTATCAAATAATCCTTTAATACGGTTGATGCATATTTTCTGAATTGAATTCCTCGCGGCGATCGAACACGATATCCTATGGCTAAAATCATATCTAGATTATAATAAGCTAACTTTCTTTCAACTGTCCGAGTACCTTCATTTTGAACTGTCAACTTATAGTTGACAGTTTCTTCTTCAGACAATTCCAAATCTTGAAATATAGATTTAATATGCTTGCTAATATTTTTGTTTTTGTCGTTTGAAATAATTCTGCTATTTCACTTTGACTTAACCAAACAGAACCATCATCAAGTATAAGATTTATTTTAGCTTTTTCCATCTTCAGTATTATAAATAATTATATTATTCATCTGAAAGCCTTTCTACCATTACGCCCATAGTAATTCAATATATGTATATCAAATCTTAAAAATTAGTATATGTTAAATTAAAAGAAGCCTTCTATATTACTATCATTGTAACACAGAAGGCTCAAGAATTTATCCACTATTAAATTTTTAAAACTGCATTGATTTAACTTGCACACGCAGTACAGTTTTCAATTTAGCGGGCTCCACCTTTCGCGCATCAGACAAGTAGATTTCCCGATGCCACTCGTCGTTAGCACGTTGTAAATTATGAGCAGCGCAGAATTCATCTACTTTCATAAACGATTCCGGTTCATCATCATAAGGCCCGACATGCAATATCTGCACGCAATCCCCATCCTCAATTGATTCGAGCCGCACATCCTTAAATCGAGACAACGATTTTTTCTTGGATACATTCATAATGGCCGCCTCCAACACGTCAGGAGTCACAAAATCAGGTTGTCTGATCATCACCCGATATTGCAGATTATTCTTATCAAACTGCTCCGTATGCTCGATCTGCTTCCAAAGCGCCTCCAGAGGATACACCGTATAATCAAAGTATCCATTCGGTGCCACGCCCTTTTTTGGCAGCATCTTTATCCCGTAGGACAACGAATATAACGCCTCGATATCATCGGCAAAGGCCACATGATTAGGATTTCCCACGCCATCCAGCACAAAAAACTTCATGCTCGGCACCGTAACCTGCACCGCCTGCTGCTTTGGACAATACAATTCCTTTTCGTGCTTGCGCCATTCATGCTTTACTGCTGTCATAGTTAACCCCTCTTTCTGAAAAAAATATATGATTTCTTTTATCGTAAGGGAGGACTATGAAAGATAATTAAGAGCCCCTATGCCAAAGCATAGGGGCTCTTTTCACACACTCGCTTCCACAAGTGATTTTGTATATGGGTGTACCGCTTCTTTAAGTCGTTTTTGATTCGATAGTTTTCTACGATTTGCCCCTCTTTCATAACGATGATTCGGTCTGTTACGGCTTGTAAAAGTCCGACGTCATGGCTGACGAATACATAGCCGAAGGGTTGTTCCGTATGGAGTTTTTTTGTAATAGGTCTAGCACCAGCTTTTTGGTTCACCGCATCAAGGGCTGATGTAGGTTCATCAAAAAGTACTAGTTTAGGGATTCATGAGCATAATCCGTGCTAATACAACACGTTGTAGTTGACCACCACTGACTTCGTGAGGGTATTTATGAACCATATTTTTCTGGCAAGTCTACTCGTTGCATCCATTTACGGATATCGTCCTTTGCTGATGCCACATCCATGAGATCATAGTTGATATACGGCTCTAAGAGAAATGCTTCTAAGTTCATCCGTGGCGGAATGATGGCCAAAGGATTTTTGAAACATCATCTGCATAGAACGATAGATGTCTCTATGGTTTTTGGATGGATGTAACATCCTCTCCAAATAGTTTTAGAGTACCAGAAGTAAGTTTTTTTCTAGCATCGCAATTAATTTGAGAAGTGTACTTTTACCAGAACCACTACCACCAGCAATTCCTACGCGTTCATTGGCGCTACAGAAAAAGGATACATTGTCAACAGCGTGAACCGTATGATTGTGGTTTGTATATTGTTTACAGATATTCTCAAGTTGAATCATACTACACCACTTTCATTACGGAATCTAATAAAATACGAGTATACTCATCTTTTTGGGCATGCCATAACCTCTTCGGTAGAGCCTACTTCAACGAGTTGTCCCTTATTCATAACGCCAATGCTATGAGCAATACGTGCTGCAGCCTTGATATTATGGGTTACGATAATTACCGTTGCTCCAAGGGCTTGCGTCACTTCATGTAAACAGATCTAACACAGAGGCTTGCACGAGTATATCTAAGGCGCTAGTGGGCTCATCGGCAAAGACAATAGTAGGTTTTAAGATGAGACTCAATGCTATGGCTAACCGTTGTTGCATACCACCACTTAGCTGGAATGGATACGACTGTAATATACGTTCTCCCCCATCGAGATGAACGAGATTAAGCATATCGATAACACGGCTAGCATCATAGCTTTCACCATGGGCACGGAACAAATCCTTAAAATGATTTTCTACGGTCCGATTTGGATTTAAATAGGCACTAGGATTTTGAAAGATCATGGAAATCTCTGTACCACGTAATTTGCGCCAATCGCTATCACTCAAGGTAGAGATGTCGATGCCATTTAACAAAATTTGACCTGTTATAGTAGCTTGTTTCAACATGCCAAAGGCGGCGCTGACTAGCGTAGATTTACCAGATCCGCTTTCACCAACGATGGCAAAGACCTCGCCATTAGGCACGGAGAAGGATATATTGCGCACCGCCTCTTCCGTACCATATGCAATTGTTACATCATCAAATACAATGCAATCCGATTTATTCAATAGTAGAATCCTTTGTTAATAAGTAGTAATCGATAGGATGTGCTGGTACATTTTTAACCTTATTAGTGGATACAACTGTTGCACTTGGATACAACAAGTAAATATCTGCTACATCATCAACCAAAATTTGTTGTGCTTGTTTAGCAATAGTAGAGCGTTCGTTTTGATCAAATGTTACGGACAATTGGTCGATTAACGCATCTACTTGAGGGTTAGAGTAGCCACCAACGTTTGATTTCGCACCAGTTTTGTAGAATAAGCTGAGGAACCAATAAGGATCATTTGTAGACATGGTAATAACATTACGTTCTACCAAGTCAAAACCATCTGTACCTAGTGTATCCACTTCATCAGGGCTTTGTAATTTCTTAAGCGTTACATTGATACCCGCTTGTTTCAATTCTTGTTGAATTTCTTCGTACATACTAGTGTCTTTACCCCAAACAGCTAATGTTAGAGATAATTCTTTACCATCTTTAGCATACACACCATTTGCATTTTTAGCATAGCCAGCTTGTGTTAAGATTTGGTCCGCTTTAGCTACATCAGTTGTCGCTTTGTTAGCGATTGTATCGTAACCTAGGTTTGCAGAAGGTGGGAATGGTGCTGCACCTGGTGTGGAACCATTACCGATGATTTTCGCCATGGAATCATAGTTAATGATATGAGCTACTGCATTACGTACATCTTTATCATGTAATGGAGATGCTGCAGTTTGGTTCATTTTTAACATGAACACACGAACGCCAGAGATATCTTGGATATTGAAACCATCTTTAAACAAGCTACGGTTAGCAGAGTCCACCTTTTGGATGACGTCAACGTCTTTAGATTGCAATGCCATCGCACGTTTATTGTTGTCTTCGATGTCTTTTACTGTTACAGAATCAAGACCTGGTTTGCCGCCCCAGTAATCTGCAAAGGCTTCTAGTTCAATGGTTTCACCCTTTGTGAAAGATTTAATTTTGTAAGGGCCTGTAAGAACTGGTTTTGTTGCCACGTCCTTAAGATCCGCTGTATCCATGATGACAAACGCAGGTTCTGTTAAGCTAGACAACAAGGAGCCATTAGGCTCTGTTGTTTTGATAATCAAGTTTTGACCATCTACGGTAATGGACTCGATTTTAACAGCTTTTGCGGAACGAGCACTTTGTTTCATAGTGTACTCGATGGACTCTTTTACCTTTTGTGGCGTCATAGGTGTGCCGTTTTGGAATTTTACATTTTCACGGATATGGAATTTCCATGTAGTAGGGTCCACATTTTCCCAAGAATCCGCTAATTGTGGGGCAAATTTCATGTCTGGTGTAACAACAGCTAATGTTTCGCCAGCACCGATACGAGTCAATGTCCACGCATCCCATTCGTGTGTTGGGTCTAATGTTTCACCAAACCAATACAGACCAACATTCATGTGTTTTCCTTGCTTAGCCGTATCACTGCCACACCCCGTCAAGAGGGCCACCATGGACAACACGGCTAAACATACTAATAACCAACGTTTCATACTTTCTCCTTTAAAAATACATCGCCCACTAGGGCTTTCACCATAAAAAATCTATACAAAGCGCAGTTAACGAGATACATCGAGTGCATCGCGCAACGCATCGCCAATATAGTTGAATAAAACAACAGTAATAAAAATGGCAAGCCCTGGGTAAATAAGTAGCCACGGTGCCGTTTGTAGGAAATCTCGGGAACTTAATAAGATTGTGCCCCACTCTGGATCTGGCGGTTGTACACCAATACCGATAAGCGAGAAACTTGCCACCAAGATGATAGCGTCACCGAGATGTTGAATGATTACAATCAATAGGGATGGCAGTACATTTGGCAAAATGTATCGCCACAGGATGCGCAGATTTGATGCGCCCGACATGCGAGCGAAGGTAATGTACTCCGCGTGACGTTCAATCTGTACAAGACCACGTGTAATGCGCGCATATTCCGCCCATTTTGTAATACACAAGGAAATAATGACATTCGGAATGCTAGGTCCCATGATACCGATGAACGCGATGGCAATCACCATATTCGGAAACCCTAACACCAAATCAATCAAGCGAGATAGCCAGCGGTCAATACGAGGCGTAGAAAATCCTGCCAAGCCACCGATGACAATACCGATGGCCCCACTAATGCCAATGATGGTGAAAGCAATCCCTAAAGAGGCTTTACCGCCATAAAGGATGCGAGACCACACATCACGGCCCAGCTGATCAGTGCCTAATAAGTGCGTGCTACTAATATCTTGCAACCGGTCTGCCACATTCGTAGCCTCTGGATTAAATGGAGCTATGTATGGAGCACAGAGGAATACTAAAATCCATAAAGTTGCTAAGACTAACATAATGTATAAGGTGTACGGCTTTTGTCTATTCATAAGAGCCTCCTTGTATAGCGGCCCTTCGTTTAGGGTTTAGCCAATAACTCAATGCATCAATGATGATATTGATAATAATGAACACCAATGTAATCCAAATGATATAGCCCTGCATCAATACAAAGTCTCGCGCCATAATGCCTTGTACCATCATGTACCCAATACCCTTGATAGCGAATACTGTTTCAATAACAGCAGAGCCACCAAGCATAGCGCCCATCGTTACACCCATCATAGGCAATAACATCAGTCCTACATGAGGGAATATATATCGAGTAAATACCATCCACTCTGGTAAGCCTAATGCACGCGCCCCTTGTACGAAGGGACGCCTGGATATCTCTAAAATAGCATTACGCAAGCGACGGATATATAGTCCACATAACCATAGAGCTAATGTAACAGCTGGCAATATATAGGCAGAAAAACCATTTGTGTTCGTTACTGATACAATCTGTAATTTAACGCCAAATAAGTAGAGCAACAATAGGCCCACCCAGAAGCTAGGAATCGCTAAGGCTAGAAACGTCAACAATCGTACACCATGATCCACCCATGAATCCTGATACTTGGCGGACAGCATCCCTAGTGGAACGGTCACTACAATTCCCATGACAAGTGCTAGTGATACGAGGCCCAATGTATTAGGCAAGGCCCCCGATAACAATGTGATTACCGGCATTGAATACAGAATCGATTCCCCAAAATCCCCCCGTACAATTTGTCCAAGCCAACGCACATACTGTTGCCACCACGGATCATTGAGACCTAATTGTTCTCTTAATTGAGCCACCAACACTGGATCAGGCGTGGCACCCACGAGATTAAATTTCATTGCCACCGGGTCGATAGGCGACAATTTAATCAATACAAATGTACCGATAGTAACAACTAGTAAAATACCAACTATACTCACCAAACGCTGTAATAATAGTCGATACAATCCATCACCTGCCTTCTTTATCACTAAGAAACTATATACCTTTATTGTAGCAATAATATGCACATCCATGTATACCCATCCAGGTATATTATAACTATTCTCATTATGAAAGTTTCACATAACGAAAAAACAGCCCCTCATACGAGGAGCTGTTTATATAAAACCCTTACATTTCATGCGAGTACTGCACTGTAGATCGCATGCCATTCCATCAAGAATAGTTTGTATCAGGCTGTATTATTTCATATGTGATTTTGGTGCAACTGTATTAGCAATGATCGCTTTTGCCATATCTCGATTTACAGGACGTTCAAAGTACATCGCATGGTTTTGACCATCTTTTGTCCAACCAGCGAGGTATACCATTTTTTCGCCACCTTTGAAAGTAACCTTTGTACCGTTTACCTTTTCTGTAGCTGTAACGCGATAATCCTTATAATTACCACTGATATCACCTTTTGTAGTACCTACGCGATACACAATACGTTTGCCTGCCGCTTGGTTCCGCGTTGTATCTTCACCAGCTTGGTAAACATACACAACTTGCAAAACATCTTTATTGATTGTGCTTACAGACTCAACATTATAGCCTATAGGCAATACCTTAGGCAATTGAGGTGTAATATTCATGTATTTAGCAGCTTCATCAATAGTGCTAAACTCATGAATAGGATTTGGCATGCCAACCATTGGCGCTACCTGTTCTGCAACTGCAGGTTTAGCTGGATCTGGTTTTACATCAAAAGTACCTTGTGCACCAGCAACAGTGTAAGAACCTACACAAGCACACGCAACTGCCATTAATACAAATTTTTTAACCATGAGTATAATCTCCCTTCGCGTAACATAAAAATTATTAAAAACACATTTATTTTGTATGTGATTTTTCCTCAACAATATTACGGATAATAGCCTTCGCCATATCTCGTGTAACGGGGCGATAAAAATCTAAAGAATGATTTTGTCCATCTTTCATCCACGATGCAAGATAAACCATTTTGTCACTGCCTTTGAAAGTAACCTTTGTACCATCTACACTTTCAGTTTCTATAACCTTATGAATTTTATGGTCACCACTGATATCACCAGTTAACTTAGATGAACGATATATAATATATGCGCCTCCATCTTGATTATAACATGGCTCCGCACCAAATTTGTAGACATACACAACTTGTAATATATCTTTCTCTAAAGTGATGATAGATTGAATATTAAAGCCTACAGGTAACAACTTTGGCATCTGTGGTGTAATATTCATATACTCCGCCGCTTCTTTAACTGTGGTGAACACATGTACAGGACTCGGCATAATAAAATTTGGTTCCGTTGGTTCAACTAAGATTCCACCAGTCATAGGCACAGAACGATCCCCAACAGATGGCTCGTGAGCACTAGTAATGCTATAGAAACCAATAGCTGCACATGCTAAAGAAGTCACTAGTAATATCTTTATCTTTGTTGTCATAACAACAATCTCCAAAAGCAAGAATACTGCCTATATCATTTTAAAAAGCTTAGTATTTAGCCTATTATTTCTTATGTACCATAAAACCTGCCGCTTGTTGGTTCGCCATGATGGTTACATCAGAGATTTGCAAGCGTTTAGGTTGGTTTGTTACATATAGTACTACATCGGCTACGTCTTCTGGTTGAACAGCCTCAATGCCAGCATAAACGGAAGCTGCTCTTTCAGCATCTCCGTGAAAGCGAACTTCACTAAATGGAGTTTCTACGATACCTGGTTGAATGGTAGTCACCTTAATATCTGTAGCTATGGTATCCATACGAATGCCATCGGCCAACATTTTGACAGCTGCCTTTGTAGCACAGTAAACAGCACCGCCTGGGTATGCGTAAATCCCAGCTGTAGAACCCATATTTACAATATGACCAATTTTTTGATCAATCATGAAAGGTAATACTGCCTTTGTTACATAAAGAAGTCCTAATACATTCGTATTAATCATTGTGACTGCATCTTCTACGGTACTATCTTGAAATGGATCGAGTCCCTGTGCCAGACCTGCATTATTTACAAGTACATCAATGCCACCAAAAGCTTCGATAGCTGGTTTTACCTTAGCATCTACATCTTCACGTTTGCTCACATCAAGTACAAGCGTATCCACACGAATGCCATATTGTTGCTCAAAATCTTCCTTAATCGCCGCCAAGCGGTCTGCACGACGACCAGCAATCAATACATTATCTCCATCTTGAGCGAATGCACGGGCACACTCAAGGCCAATACCAGAAGTAGCACCTGTAACGAAAATTTTGCGGTTCATATGTATTCCTCCTTCTATTTAACAGTGATGACAGGGGCGGAAAAAAGACACGCTATCGCGCAAGCGGGACCCGAAGTCTTTTTTCCGCCCCTATCATCACAAGCTTTAAATACATAGGTCCTGAATTACATAATGAAACGCAAAGATTTTCATTGCTAAACAAAGAAAAGGAAGTAATTCAGGACCTCTATCAGATTGTGTCCTCTCTACGGTAAGGCCAAAGTCGGTTTTGGAAGCCCATCTGGACCTGTTTTAAATACGTTATCCTTATTTCCCGCAAAGATTTTTGTTACGGGGAAAGGGAAAGTTGTAATTCAGGGCCTCAATTATAATTTATGTTTAGTGGATCCTTCTTTTGGATTTGTATCGATTGTTTTACCAAGTTCGGTTTCATTTATATCTTGGATTTCATAGCCCCAGCGTTTTAGCATGGTTTGTTGTTCTTGTTTTAGGAAATCGAAGAATTGAATGCGATGTTGCTCGGGGCTTTCATAATATCCAATTAAAGCAGTCCGATATTCTACTTCACGAGATTTTGTTATCGTAATTGGGCATAATCCATTCTGAATAAGGTTCCCATTCATCATGAGCAGAGCGGTTCGTTTATTGCCATCGCCAAAGAACTGGTTACGAGCCATCTCGGCATATAATAGGAGCGATTGTTCCAACGGATTATCCTCTAGCTCTTGGCACCTAGCTATTAATTCGTCCCAACAGGAATTTAAATCCAAAGGATTAGGCGGTGTGTAACTTGTACCACCTATAGCTACTGGTGCATTGCGAAAACCACCAAATCCTAGGCTGTTCTCACTTTCAGAAACCAACTTATTATATTCGATAGTCACTAACTTATTAATCTGAAATCGTTTTAACCGCAAATCCTCTATCAAGGCTTGCCAGCCACGATTAATATTATCTATCTGTCGAGTCTCACTTACACTGAGCCCCGCCACAGAAGTACCACACACAATCGTCTCAACCTGCGGATACGTCGCCGTATTACCCTCCATCTGAGCCATATCAAACACAAACTGAGCACGCAACTTCTCAGCAATAAACAATGCCAAATCAAAACCTACATAACCATTACTATCAGCAGTCACAACATCACCTCCCTACGTCCATTCAACTATGATATGTATAACACCATTTTACCATATTTCTACTTGTATTATTTCAACGAATATGTTGGCACTAATTTAAGGGGAAGCATAAAAAGATTGGGCCTATGGCTATATCGACTGTAGAGATAAGAAAGGCCCCCTTTCGAAAAACGACTTTGGCCCTGCGGAGGCCGCAGGCCGGAGTCAGACCCGGCCGGTGGAGTTTTTCGTAAGGGGTCCTTTCTACTACAGCAATTAAGCTAAGGGCCCAATCTTTTTATGTTCTATTTTAAATGCGCCAACATATCGTTGAGAACTTCCATACAATCCCCAACAATCCCGTAGTTCGCGTGTTGGAATATTTCCGCCTTCGGATCGTTGTTAATAGCCACGATTGTATCGGCACCGGAGATGCCGCTTACGTGTTGGATAGCGCCAGAGATACCAAATGCCAAGTATAGTTTAGGGCTTACGGTTTTACCTGTTTGGCCTACTTGGTATGGCAATTCAATCCAGCCTTTTTCAACGAGTGGACGGGTAGCGCCTACAACGCCACCGATGGCATCGGCGAGTTCGTAGAGTTTATCAAAGTTTTCCTTTGAACCCATACCACGACCGCCAGCTACGATGATATCCGCTTCTTGGATATTATAACCAGACTTGCTGAATGGAATAAAATCTAGTCGTTTGGTGCGAATGTCTTCGGACTTGAGGTCAAATTGTTCAAGTTGGATACGGCCCCAACTGTCCGCAATGCGCTCAGGTTTTTTGAATACATTAGGACGAACAGAGCCCATTTGTGGACGATGGTTTGGCGAAATAATTTCTGCCAAGATATTGCCACCTAAAGCAGGACGGGTCCATTCTACAAGGCCTTCTTCTGTATCTACGGTTAGGATAGTGCAATCTGCTACAACGCCATTTTGCATGCGACCAGACATGCGCGGTGCTAAGTCACGACCATTATTGGTAGCGCCAATTAAAAGGATATTCGGTTTATGGTCTTCAAAGAAATCCGTCAATACCTTTGTATAGCCATCTGTTGTATAGTATTTCAAGAGGGGACTTTCAAAAACGTGAACAATATCGGCGCCATGAGCCACAAGCTCCTCCGCCTCAGCTTGTACGTTTTCACCGAGGAGCATTACTTGCACGAGCTGACCCAGTTCCTTGGCGATGCGGCGGGCTTGACCGATAAGTTCATACGTAACTGGATGCACTACGTCATCGATGGTATCAGCTACGACAAAAACGTCTCTGTATTCATCAAAATTTGTCATTATCGGTCACCTCCTTCGGAAACAGCATCAGCTTTAGCGGCCTCTGCTGCAAATGTATTTGGATCTACCGCCTTAGGTTCGCTAGGCACCACGCTTTCAACAGACGCAGCTCGCTGTACTGGGTCATTTACGTCAATGCCCTCATCGTCTTGCGCCTCTACAACCGGTGTGTCATTTGGCACCAAAAGGTGTGCGAACTTTTCAGGCTTGATGTGGTATGCCAATTCGAGCACCTTTTTAGCGCCTTCGTCGACGGATGAAAGCATTTCTACCTTGCCACGAAGCGGTGGTTGGTATACCTTGCGTACCCGTGTTGGGGAACCGGTAAGGCCAATGCGGCTTTCATCAATATGAGGCATATCACGTAAGGTAATATGATTAATAGTATATCGTTTCGCGTAAATGGAGCTCCAAAGGCCAGGTTGACGTGGCTCGTTAAGTTCGGCTGTCGTCGTCACAAGCAATGGCAACGGAGCTTCAATCACTTCATAACCGTTCTCGTGCTCCCGCTTTACAATCGCCTTTTGAGAGGCTTGGTCTACGGAAAATTCACAAGCATAGGTAGCTTGCGCCATACCGAGTTCCTCTGCGATTTGAGGGCCTACCTGAGCTGTATCGCCATCGATAGCTTGTTTTCCGCAGAAAATGAGTTGGAACTGACGGTTCATGGTTCGTTGAATATGACGAATAGCAGATGCAATCGTATAACTTGTAGCCAATGTATCGGCACCACCAAAGGCACGATCTGTTACGAGCACCGCATCATCAGCGCCTAACGCCAAGCATTGACGCAATGCCTCTTCGGCTTGTGGAGGCCCCATAGTCACAACCGTAACGCGACTGCCTTCAATTTGGTCTTTCACAGTTAAAGCCGCCTCAAGCGCGTGCATGTCGTAAGGGTTTACAATACTAGGCAGACCTGTGCGGATGAGATTATTTGTTTCCGGATCTAGTTTAATTTCCGACGTATCCGGTACTTGTTTTATACAGACTAATAATTCCATGCACTCACCCCTGTCTAAACTCTACGCCCTTGGCGTTACGAGGATATTTCCAAGTCTTAACAACACTGTGTCCACATAATACGCGACATGTGCCACATTCGAGACAGCCCGCAAAATCAAAGGCTAGCTTGCCATCTTCTTGTAATGTATATAGTCCTGCAGGACAACCATTCACGAGCTTCATCGCCTCTTCGCGGCTTACGCTTTCACCATCAATAATGATGTGAGGACACGTTTCATCTACATAATATTTATTCGCGCCCAAACGCTCTTCTAATTTCATAGGGAACGCACCCCTTTCCATGCATCACGAATCAATCTGAATAGGCCTACATCCTTGACGCGGCGTAACAATTTTTTCATCAATGGCACCGCACCGTCACCATTTACGGTGAATACATCACGCATAAGATTGTTTACAAATGCAGGATACTCATTAAAAATACGCGGATTAGAGGCCAAGAATTTCGGCATATTTTTATACAGTTTCATATCGCGACGCAACCAAGACGCCTTGATTTGTTTTTCGTACAATTTAGTAACGCGATCCATATTTTCGTCGCGTAGCGCCACGTTGACCGCCTCAGCCGCGCACATGCCGGACTCGATAGCCAGATCCATACCACGAATCGTGTACCCTAGATTCATACACATCCGCGCCGCATCACCAACGATGATGTAACCCTTGCCGCCCAATTTTGGCATCGCTTTATAACCGCCTTCAGGCACAAGATGCGCGCTATGTTCCTTTAATTGACCATTTTTCAAAAGCGGTGCAATTCTAGGATGACTGGTGAAAGCCTCCAACATTTCGTCAACTGATTTATCCGCCAAGCCGATGTCCTCAAGGCCTACTACCATGCCTACGGAAAGGCTGTCCTTGTTCGTATATATAAAGCCGCCGCCTAGTAGACCATCTGTCATATCGCCCAACGTGAGCCATGCCATGCCTTCATCACTAGATAACATAAGGCGATTCTCGAGGTCCTCTTTTTTGAATTTATATACCTCTTTCACACCCACAGCCATCGTCTTAGGATCGGTTGGCCCGCTTAAACCAGCCTCTTCTAAAAGCACTGTGTTAGCACCTTCTGCCATAATAACGAGTTTTGCATACACCTCATCATCGTGACAACGTACACCTACAACGCGACGTTTTTTACCTTCCCCTTCGGTGATGAGTTCCGTTACCTGTACATTAGAAACGAGCAAAGCCCCTTTCTTCTCAGCCTCTTCGGCCAGCCATTTATCGAATTTAGCACGCAACACAACATAGGATTCTTCATTTTCTTTCACATCTTGGTAACTATATTCGATGGTCGTCATCTCATTGCCAGTACCGATGGAAATGCGTTCCTTTGTCACCTTTCTTTCAAGAGGCGCACGATCCCTAAAATCCGGTACCAATTTCTCTAGAGAATGCGTATAAATACGGCCGCCCATCATATTCTTAGCACCTGGCGCCATCCCGCGCTCAATGACCAACACCTTCACACGCTGCTCCGCCAAACGTAACGCCGCTGCAGCACCCGCCGGCCCTGCCCCCACGACGATAACGTCAAATCTCTCATTTCGATCTATTGCCATATACTCAGCTCCTTTTTATGAAAGCCTAACTTACATAAGTCTATATATTATATATTCACGATACAGATTGAAAATACCTTTTTAACATACCATAGGTACATGAAAAATTGTATAAGAAAATAAAAAAGGGCCTTCCCCTCTACACCTAAAGTTTTTGGAGAGGCAGTGGGGACTTTCAAAAGCTGACTTTGGCCCTACGTAGCCCTTCCCCTTTCCCACATAAAGTTTTTTAGAGAGGCTGTAGGAGCTTCTAAAAACGACATTGGCCCTGTTCCTCCACACATAAAGTTTTTGGCGAGGGGGTGTGGGTTTCCAAAAGACGACTTTGGCCCTGCGAAGCCCGAAGGGCGAAGTCAGACCCGGCCGGTGGAGACTTTTGGAAACCCACACCTCCGTCCCATAAAAATTTATAAATTTTCCTAGCTTTCACATAAAAATTAGCGTATGATAAAAGTAAGTAACAACCTCTATACGGAGCAAGACGCGTATATAATACGACCGCATAATGCAAGACCACGGTCAAAGTAAGGCACTCAACATTTTGGTATTTACCTCAAGGAGGCCATATGGATCCGCAAAGAATTCTGAAAGCATTATCCAATCCACATCGGTTAGATATTATATTGTGGCTCAAGCACCCAGAGCAAGAATTCGGTGTTCAAGTGCACTCTAAAACTCTCATCGATTTTCCAAACAGCGTTAGCGTTAAGAGTATCCAAAAACGCTGTGGTGTATCCCAATCGTCTGTATCTACATTTATGACTATGCTAGAGCGTGCAGACCTTGTGGAATCGCGAAAAATTGACCAATACACCTATTATAGGCGCAATGAAAAAGTTATCCGCCAGTTTGGCGAATGGTACAATAGAGAAGTATCCATCCAAGCCGATAATATCGACAAATTATTGGAAACAGTAACCTTAGAAGACACATCCTATCCATCAATAGAGGATGGTTCTATGCTTGAAGAAGAACAGGCTGTTGGCATAGCTACTAAGGGACTAGACCATGAAAACGATAATACCTAAATATCATAGGAATCAAAAAGGAGCTATAATGCTAGAATTATTCTCAGCATTATAGCTCCTTTTA
>BNJU01001917.1_pt1 | contig 94446 bp, 125 predicted proteins | sample 8539281 | NCBI WGS metagenome assembly BNJU01 (sample SAMD00202456, study PRJDB9452) | human saliva metagenome | isolation source: human saliva | place: Japan
CGAGCGTTACCCGGCCGGGCGTGAGGCGACCCTGTGGACCGGCAATCTCGACATGAAGTTCACGAACTCCACGCCCCACGCAGTACTGGTCCAGGCATGGCTGGACGGTGAGCAGATCCACGTGCGGATGTGGTCCACGAAGTACTACGACGTGTCGATCACCTCCTCAGAGCGCTCCAACTTTCGTCCTGTGAGGACTGAGCACGGGTCCGGTCCCAACTGTGAACCCACCTCCGGGGACAGCCGGGATTCGACATCACTGTCACCCGCGCCCGCAAGCACGACGGCAAGGCCCCTGCCCGACGACGTCCTGACCACCAAGTATGACGGCGATGTCGATATGATCTGCAACTAGTGATGTGTGAGTCTGCGGATCCTGTGACAGTGGGCATGCAGATCGGGATGCATCGATTGTTGCCTGTGACATTCGCGCCGCGGCAGTGACGTAATCGCGGTGTGGCAACCCTGAGTTTTTGGCGTGCTGACGGCCACTGTCTCACCTTCTTGGGCCGACGGGCACTGGGGGACCATACTTGGCCCGACCCCGCTCACCCGTGCGGGAGGATTCCCTGAGAAGAAAGGACACTGCTGCTATGACGTACGTCATTGCCCAGCCCTGCGTCGACGTCAAGGACCGTGCCTGCGTCGACGAGTGTCCCTGTCGACTGCATCTACGAGGGTGAACGCAGCCTCTACATCAACGCCGACGAGTGCGTCGACTGCGGCGCCTGCGAGCCCGTCTGCCCCACCGAGGCGATCTTCTACGAGGACGATGTTCCTGAGAGTGGAGGACTACACCCGCGCCAACATCGACTTCTTCGAGCTCAAGGACTCAGCTCGCCCGGCGGCGCCCAGAGGACCGGCGCGCTGGACTACGACGACCCCATGATCGCCGCCCTGCCCCCGCAGAACGAGGAGTGAAAGAGGCCAACGGCTACTGAGCCGACGGGCCGGGGGTGGAGACGCCCCGGCCCGTGAGGAAGAATCAGGGCCCGTGACCACCAGCGCGACACCTGAGACCCTCCCCAGCCTCCACCTGCCCCGCCGACTCGCCCTGCCCGACTTCCCTGGGACTCGCTGACCCCCTATCGGCAGCGGGCCGCCCAGCACCCCGGCGGCGTCGTCGACCTCGCGGTGGGCACGCCCTGTCGACCCCACCCCCGAGATCGCCCGCAACGCCCCTGTTCTCGGCGGCCAACGCCCCCGGCTACCCGACGGCGGTCGGTGCCCCCGTGGTGCGTGCCGCCATCGCCGAGTGGATGAGAGACGTCGGGGCGTGGCCGGCCTGGGCGATGACGAGGTCATCCCCACCATCGGCTCCAAGGAGTCCGTGGCCCTCCTGCCCCTGCACCTGGGGTGTGTCCCGGCGACCTCGTTCTGCACCCGCGTGCCGCCTACCCCACCTACGACGTCGGCTCCCGCCTCGTGGAGCCACCCGGTCCCGGTGGACACGACGCCGACCCCGCCACCTGGGGCATCGCCGAGGACGCGCCCGTGTGCGTTGTCTGGCTCAACAGCCCCGGCAACCCTCGACGGGCACGTCCTGAGCGTCGAGCAGATGGCCCGGATCGTCGCCTGGGCCCGGGCGCGGGCGCCGTCGTCATCTCCGACGAGTGCTACGCCGAACTCGGCTGGGAGAAGCCGTGGGACACCCAGCCGATCCCGAGCCTCTTGGACCCCCGGGTCGGAGGGGAGGCTGGCCGAGCGGCCTGCTCGCCCTGTACTCCCTGTCCAGCAGTCCAACCTGGCCGGCTACCGGGCGGCCTTTCCCTCGCCGGTGACGCGCGGCTCGTGGGTGCCGTCACCGAGGTGCGTAAGCACACCGGCATGCTCATGCCGACTCCGGTGCAGGCGGCCCTCGTGGCCGCCCTCGGCGATGAGGCGCATATGGAGGTGCAGAAGGAGGTCTACCGGGAGCGCCGCGAGGTGCTCGTTGAGGCGACCGCCGCCGCCGGGCTCGTCAACGACCCGGCCTCCGTGGCCGGCCTGTACCTGTGGCTACGGGGGCCTGAGTCGATGAGCGCCTACGAGCTCGTGGGGGCCTTCGCCGAGCTGGGGATCGTCGTGGCCCCCGGCGACTTCTACGGCGAGGCCGGGGCCGGTCGGGTGCGGATGAGCCTGACCGACACCGATGAGCGAGTGGCCGCCGCCGCCGCGCGCCTGCGCTCTCCCGAGGCCGCCGCCCTCTTCGCCGGCTGAGGCCGGCCGGTCCCCGTCAGCCCACCTCGGGCCACTCGGAGGTGAGATAGGCCCCGACGGCCCGGTGCTGGAATCGGTAGGGCCTACCGCGCCGGATGATCCTGCGGGTCAGGTCGAGCCGCTGCGCGTGGGGCCCGCGTCCGTAGCCTTCTTGAGCCCGAGCCGGTTGGCGATGTTCGTCAGAGAACGCCTCGGTGCGAGCTCGGCCATTGCCTCGACGAACTCCCCTCTCGCGCGGTGGGAGCCGGTCGAGAATGCGCTGCACATGCGCCTCCGCCTCGTGGACCGCCTGCCTGCTCCATCCGGTGCGGACGTGTTCGGCGGTGATGATGCTGTCGGTGCCGGCGTGCCAGGCGCACTGCCCGGCGAGCTGGAAGGAACGGCTCGCCGCAGGAGAGCTCGATGATGGCGCGTTGGGCGTCGGGCTCCATGAAGATCCGGTCCGTGCCGCCGTCGGCGTGGTGATGGGCCACCCCTGGCTGATGAAGGGTGGAGTGCGGTCAGAAGGTCGTCGTCGTCGATGGTCTCCAGCGTGGTGGTCTGGAAACGACGCGCGAAGGTGGCACCGGATCGGGCTCCGGCCATGTCCGCGAACTCGGGCAGCCCGGTCAGGTAGACGGCGATAGGAAGCGCCGAGCCAACGCTCAGGCCGCCGGGAAGGGGCGTGGGCCCCTCGTGAGTGAGCGCGTCACCCAGGGCGATGAGCAGCTGGGAGCGCGCGTGCTCATCAGTGATGTTCTGGACCCGTCGATGTGGGATCATCACCACGGCATGGCGCTTGGTGGCCGCACGGCCGATCTCAATGAGCAGATCGGTCAGGGCGGAATACGGCTCGGGACCGTCCTGGGCTCGCACGGACAGGGAGATGCCGGAAGCGGCCACGGACTCAACGCGGCGCAGCAGGTCGCCGATGCGCTGCTCCCTGGCTGCTGGCAGACCCGCCGTGTCGGCGAGGGTCAGTAGAGCCGAGGCGACTCGCTTGATGGGGTCGCTCCCTGATGGGATACGCAGCTGTGGCGTGACCCAGTCGCCCGCATCCAAGGCCTCACTCGCGATCCGACGCACCAACGCGGATTTTTCCGGAGCCGGCTTCCCCAGGATGGTGCGGCTGCGCTCGTGGATGCCTCGCGGCGCGGCGCGGGCGAAGAGCGTCGCGCCAGTCGCTGAGGTGCTCGATGCGCCCCGCCCACACCAGGGGCACCGTGTCTGATCCTGGGCTGAACGGCGAGTCAAGAGGAGTCCTCATGATGATAAGTTTATCAACGAGCGACTAGCTTGATAAGTTTATCAAGCCTGCGTGGGTGTTCGACTGCTGCCCTCCGGCGGGCTGATCCGGGCTGATCCGGTGGCCGGCGATGAGTCCATGAAACAACGCCGTGACGACGCACCCCGTACAGTGGTCGTTGGGTCCGCCGGAACCCCGTGGGCCCAGGTCTCGCCGTCGCGATGCGTGCGGCCCCGAGCCTCAGGAGGCATGATGACGAGCACCCCCACCACCCCCGCGGCCGAGCAGCCCGAGCAGAGCCGGCCCAGCGCCGTCGGCGGTCCTGGCCTGCTGGCCGTTGACGGCCATGAGCTTGAGCTGCCGCGCACCCCGGCGACCGACGGTGCCGACGGCCTGGGCGTGTCCAAGCTGCTGGGCTCCACCGGCGTGGTGACGCTCGACCCGGGCTTCACCAACACGGCGTCGTGCACCTCGCAGATCACCTACATTGACGGCGCGGCCGGGATCCTGCGCTACCGCGGCTACCCGATCGAGGAGCTGGCCAAGTCCTCGACCTTCCTGGAGGTCGCCTACCTCCTCATCAACGGCGAGCTGCCCGACCGCGAGTCCTTCGCGCGCATGGAGCGGCGTATCTCGCGCCACCGGCTCCTGCATGAGGACTTCCGCGGCTTCTTCACCTCCTTCCCCTCCTCTGGCCATCCGATGGCGATCCTCCAGGCGGGGATCGCGGGCCTGGCCACCTACTACGAGGACACCCTCGACCCGCACGACCCCTACGAGCGCGAGCTCGCCACCGTGCTGCTGCTGGCCAAGATGCCCACGATGATCAGCTACATCGCCCGGCGTGCCATCGGCCTGCCGCTGCTCTACCCCGACCCGCAGCGCTCCTACGTCGAGGACTTCATCCGCCTGACCTTCGGCATGCCCTTCCAGTCCTACGAGATCGACCCGGCTGTCGTGCGGGCCCTGGACATGCTGCTCATCCTGCATGCCGACCATGAGCAGAACTGCTCGACATCCACGGTGCGCCTCGTGGGCTCGGCCGACGCCAACATGTACGCCTCCGTGGCTGCGGGCGTGGGCGCCCTGTCCGGGCCGCTGCACGGCGGCGCGAACGAGGCGGTCCTGCGGATGCTGGACACGATCCAGAGCTCGGGGATGAGCACGGCCGAGTTCGTCCGCAAGGTCAAGGACAAGGAGGACGGCGTCCGCCTCATGGGCTTCGGCCACCGGGTCTACAAGAACTACGACCCGCGCCGCCATCGTCAAGGAGACCGCCCACGATGTCCTGACCCGCCTGGGCTCCGACGACGGCGACCGCAAGCTCGAGATCGCCATGGAGCTGGAGGAGACGGCGCTGCGCGACGAGTACTTCGTCTCGCGCAGCCTCTACCCGAACGTCGACTTCTACACCGGCCTCATCTACCAGGCGATGGGCTTCCCCACGAAGATGTTCACGCCCCTGTTCGCCCTGGGGCGCCTGCCGGGCTGGATCGCCCAGTACCGCGAGATGATCGCCGACCCCGCCAAGCGCATCGGACGGCCCCGCCAGGTCTACGACGGCTCCACCGAGCGCCACTACGTGGCCATGCACCGGCGTAAGCACGACGACGGCCAGTACCCGGACACCCGCGCCGGAGTCCCCAGCCTCGACCGCGTCACCAGGGTCTGAGTCACCAGGGTCTGAGGTTCACGGGCCACGCCGGTTGCCCAGGGCTGATTGTCTGTGGCCGGTTGTCTGGGGCCGGGCGGTGCGGTTCGGGAACGTACTTTCCCGACGACGACTGCGTTCTCCTCCAAACCACTGGGGGCGGAGCTCAGTGGTTTGGAGGAGAAGTACGTCCCCGACGCAGAAGTACGTCGTCGATCATCCGCTTGTAGGGTGCCACCAGTTGCTCGTAGATCGGGCGGCTGTCGCCGAGGGTGAACAGGGGATCTCCGGTCGACACGAAGGCCACCACCGGGCAGTACTCGACCGCATCACGAGGGCTGCCTTGCGCTCCATCGAATCAGGATGCCTGTTGCAGAGGTGAGGTGGGCCCCTGGTCTGGTGGGCGTCAGTCGATCACGCGACGAAGGCTCGTACTGCTGAGCGGATGATCTCGGAGCGGCTGGTGCCGTCCTTCTTGGCGCGCTGGTCGACCGCGGCCACCAGACTGTCGTCCATGCGGACTGGGACGACCGCGCCGCACCATCCCCGATGGGGCGGCGTCCTCGCTTCTTCAGCACTTCGACGTCGTACCCACGTTCCGCTTCGTCAGCCCACTCCTGGATCATCTCGTCGGTGACTGGCACGCCATTAATGGATTCCATACGACAAGCGTAATACGAAATACCTGCCTGAACGTCGCCGAGATCGTCTGTGTTGTCTCATGACTTCTGGAGAGTTTCGGATGTCATGACATCTGGAGTACACCGGTGGGGTGCGTCTGCCAGATGGGAGAGCTGCTGCTTCAGCCTGTCGGAGCGGACTGCCCCGGTCACTGTGGCGGCTGCCGGCCTTGTCTGAATGTACTGCACGAGGGTGGGGTGCTACTGGAGGAGGGTTGGGGGTACTTCGGGTAGGGTGGGGCCTTCGTGCAGTACGCACAACCCTTGGCCAGTAGATCCCTGACCCTCGTGGAGTAGACCGACTTGCGCCGACTCGGAGTGAGACTCAAAGCGGAACCTGCGTCCAACCATGACCACCGGGACCCTGCGTAGACGGCGGGCAAGGGAACGGTGCAGGAGGACCCGTGACGGAAGCGCCGGGCTCTGCCACAAGAACCCCGGACTCACTCCTGCGCGGCCTGGTGTCCACAGTGCTGACATTAACGGGCCCGGCGTCAATGTTCCCAGCGGGGATCGTTGGAATCCTGCGGTTCTTTTTCGTTGTGCGGCGCCGGTGCGCCTGTGATGTCAGCACCGTGGACACCCACACCCCGTCATGCCTCGCCCCTCAGCCACCCTCGCCTCCTGGACCACCGGCCTGCCCCGGGTTCCCGCCCGAGCGAGTGTCTCAGATGTCATGACACCCAAATGTCTCAGAAGTGAGGAGACAACACAGTCGCCGAGTCCGTCGTGGTGAGCTCGGTGGCCTACAGGCCGGTCAGGTCGATCTTGCCCATGTGCAGGAGCTTCTCGCGCGTGACGGCGTCGGCCATGAGCTCGGCGATGTTGTGGGGGAGGACCTGCCAGGACACGCCCCAGCGGTCGACGCACCAGCCGCAGCGCTCGGCCTCGGGCACAGCCGACAGTCCCGCCCAGTAGCGGTCGATCTCCTCCTGGTCCCGGCAGAAGACGATCATGGAAACCCCGGGTGTGAAGGTGAGGTCGTGGGATGGGCCCGAGTCCCTGGCCGCCATCCAGGTACCGCGCAGCGTGAAGTCGGTGAACATCACCGTGCCCGCCTCCATCGGCCCGCCCTCCTCATAGCGGTACAGGGCCCCGCGGCGGGCGTCGTCGAACAGGGCGATCCAGGCCTCGGTGGCCTCCTCGGCGTTGGCGTGATTGGTGCCGCCGAACATGAAGGCGGGCAGGATGAAGGGGCGCGGCTCGCCGGCCGGGTCGGTGAGCATGAGCTGCCAGGTCATGCCGAAGCGGTCGCGGACCCAGGCGTAGCGCGGCGAGAAGGGGTACTCGCCCAGCTCCATGAGCACGCCGCCGGTCGAGAGCTGCTCGTAGAGCTCGTCGAGGTAGTCCCGGGCCTGCTCCTCGCCACCGAACAGGAGCGGGTCGAAGTTCAGGATGCAGCTGATCGACGGGTTCGGGGCGTCCTGGTCACCGCCGTTGAGGAGCGAGAGCTGGAATCCGTGGATGCTGACCGTGGCCGCGAGCCCGGGCACCTGCTCGACGACGGAGCCCTCACGGAAGGCGTCGGCGTAGAACCGGGCTGCCTCATCGGCGTTGCCGTTGCACCGGATGGCGGGAGTGACGAACTGGTCCATGTGAATACCGTAGCGTGACAAGCGTTGGGGCCGCTGAAGTGTTGTGGCCCCCATCTCTAGTGGCGCGCCCTCCAGTGAGGACTGTGCATGATGGCGACCGTGTTCCCGAACGGATCAACGATAGATGCTGTTGTGAACCCGCCTCCGCGTGAGGTGGTGGGAGTGTGAGTACGTGCCCCATGCGCAACGAGGGTGGTGAACGTCGTGTGAATATCGTCGGTGTGCCAGTAGGTGATGGGTGATGTTGTCGAACCCGGGGACGGTGTCATGAAGGAGCGATCCATGATGCCCAGTTCGTCCTCGTCCGGACCGATGCGGAACTCGGTGTAGGCGCAAGGGCCGGTTTGTGGACTGCGGTAATACGGAGTGATGCCCAGCAGGTCTGCGTACCAGCGAGAGGCGGCGTCGACGTCATCAGCGGTAAGAACCATCGTGGTGAGTCCCTGCAGGATGGTCATGGCGTGTCCTTTCGGTGAGATGCCTTGTGGCACCCAACCTAGAACTGAAAGTGCTCATCCGGTGCGCACCATTGTCTGAGATGATCTTTAGTGTGCGTGCAGACCGTCTGATCGCCCTCCTGTTGCTCCTCCAATCGCGTGGGAGGATGACTGCCTCCCAGGTGGCCGCGGAGCTCGAGATCTCGCCAGCTACTGCCAGACGAGACCTCGAAGCCCTCTCGACGGCGGGAATCCCGGTCTACTCACAGCCAGGGCGAGGTGGTGGCTGGCGCCTTGTCGGAGGTGCTCGAACTGATCTGACTGGTATGTCTGCGGGCGAGGCGCGAGCGCTGTCGCGGATGCTAGGAACGGCGGCACTGAAGGACCCGGAAACTCGGGTGCCCACGATGAAGCTTATCCAGGCCTTACCGTCTTCTCTGCGTGATGAGGCTGAACGGTTGATGACGGCAGTTCATGATGACCGTGTTGCCTGGGGTGAGTTGACGGCTGATGCAACGTCGGGCCTAAGCCAACTTTGTGATGTCGTCGCCCAGCGCCGAGTGGTGGTTGCCTCCTATCAGTCAAAAAATGGGGAGTGTAGTGTTCGGCGTCTGCTTCCCCTGGGGCTGGTGAATAAGGTAGGTGTCTGGTACCTCATCGCTGATGGTGAATGTGGGATGCGGATATATCGAGTATCGCGGTTTGATGAGGTGGTCGTGACGAATGAGGTGTTCGACCCTCCGAAAAGTTTTGATGTCGCCGCCTATTGGGATGCTCAAGCGGACGTCATTGAGGGAAAGCGGTCTGGGGTTGCTGCGGTGCTGCGGGTGCACTCATCGATCGTTCCTGTGCTGCGTTACCAGTTCGGAAGGTATTTCACTCTCCTTGAGGAGGGTGACGTGAGCGTCGTTGAAGTTCGCGCCCACATGCTAGTCGGATTGGCTGAGAGGCTTGCGGGGTGGGGTGACCGCATCGACGTCTTGTCACCACCTTGCCTGCGGTCTGAACTCGCCCGTATCGGCTCAGAACTGGTTGCGCATCACGGTTCCGCACAATGATGAATCGGTGTCAGACATCGACCTCAGTTCTGAGATAGCTTGGACGGATCATCAGTGCGCTGACGGTGCTCAACAGGAACGCGGTGATACCGATAGCAGTGAAGTTGTTGGTGAGAGTGAGCAGTGGGCCACCGATGAGCCCTGCCACTGTTGTACCGAGGTACATTACCGCGCTAGTGAGGGTGGAGATGGTGCCGCGTGCTGTGCTGTCAAGTTGCTGCAGGTGGAGCATGCGGACGCTGAGCATCGCACCTCCACAGGCGAAGAGAGGCAGGAATACCAGTCCGACAACGATCGGAGGCGGAGATACGGTGAGCGCCAGATAAGCAATGCCCATCACTGTGGCGCTCAAGTATATGGCTCGCACAGGGGTCATGCGGCCGGTCAGGCGGACGCCGAAAAGGCTGCCGACCGTATTACCGATCCCGCCGGCCAGGATGATGAGCGCCACGGTGACCTTCGATGTGCCCAGGCCGTCCTCCAGCCAGGTCGGTGCGTAGGTGAACACGGTGAAGAACGCCAGGGTGTACACGAGGTAGGACAGGAATCGTGTGATCGCCTGCGGCGCGTGGAGCAGGGTCAGGTATGGCACCTTCTTGGCCGCCGCGGTCGGGTGGATATCAGGGATCTGGTACCAGAGTGTGACTGTTAGCCCCAACGAACAGGCCCCGATGATGGGGAAGACAATGCGCCAGTCGATGATTGCGAGGAGGCTCCCGAGAGGAACCCCGACGACCTGAGCGATGGACAGCCCGGCGGTCGTGTATCCCATGACGCGCAGAACGCTTTTCTGATCTGGGCCGACGAGGGTGGGGGTCATTGCTCCACACTTGCGGTGCAGCGATGGCCGCCGCACCGCCAGTGATGAAACGGAAGATGAAAATCGTCCAGAATTCTGGGGAGACTGCGCAGGCGGCTGTTGCCAACGCGAAGACCACCATCCCAAGCGTAAGAATGATCCTGCGGTTACCTCGGTCCGAGATCGGCCCGGACACCAGCCCGGTGAGCGCGTACCCGATCGCATAGATGCTGACCAGCCAGCCACTCTGCGTCGTCGACACGTCGAATGCCTTGGCCAGTGACGGCAGCAGTGGCGCGACGACGAAGGTGTCCGAACCGATCAGGAACATGACCGCGAACCCGAGTAGTGAAAGTTTTCTGCCCATACCGTCCTCCAGTCCGTAGAGAGCGCCTCAACGCTAAGCCTTGACAGCGCTGTCAATGTCAAGAGATGCTGACGCAGTCCAGTAAAACGATTGAGGAGAGTCGGGCATGCGCATCTCCGAAGCTGCTCGGCGCGCTGGTACCAGCCCGCGGATGTTGCGCTACTACGAGACCGAGGGACTGCTGGCGCCCACGCGCCGTGACAATGGCTATCGTGACTACGGCGCTGAAGAGGTTCTAGCCGCCCGCCAGATCGTTGCGCTGTCTCACGCCGGATTCCCGCTCTCACTCATCAGGACGGTGCTGCCCTGTGCCACGGAAAGCGGTGCGCTGAGAGCCTGCCCCTCCGTTGCACCCGAGCTGCGCCGTCGGCTCCGCGACGTCGAAGAACAGATTGATACGCTCGCGAGCGGCGCCGAGGTCATCAGGAGCTTCCTCGACAACCTCCAAGACGTCGCATCTGCCTAACCTGCCTTATAGTCGCGGTGCTGGTGTCGTACTCAACGGGCGCGTGCCGAACTCGGCTGCCGCCCGGCATTCATCTTCTGAGGCCTGAGCCGTCTGGGAGTCCTGCTCGCGTTGCAGAGTCATCGACGGCGAACTCTGTCCGAACCGCAACCACTGTGGTTAGGCTTGACCTTATGAGCAAGAAGCCTGCTGACTCCACCGCCTCCGCTGACCTTCCGCTGCCTCACGCCGACCGTCCCATCGCCTCCGCGCCCGGCCACTGGGTCCTGGCCCGCGCTGGCAAGCGCGTCCTGCGCCCCGGCGGCGCCGCCCTGTCCGCTGCCATGCTCAGCCATGCCGGCCTGGCGGGTGCCGACGTCGTCGAGCTCGCCCCGGGCCTGGGGCGCACCGCCGCCGAGATCATCAAGGACCACCCCGCCTCCTACACGGCCATCGACCGCGACCCCGACGCCGCCCGGCGAGTGGCCGCCGTCGTCGGGGACCTCGGCACCGTCCGCCAGGGCGAGGCCGCCGACACCGGCCTGGACGAGGCCAGCGCCGACGTCGTCGTCGGCGAGGCCATGCTTACCATGCAGGGGGACAAGGGAAGGCCGCCATCGTCGCCGAGGCCGCCCGCGTCCTGCGTCCCGGCGGGCGCTACGCCATCCACGAGCTCGGCGTCACCCCCGACGACATCGACGAGGAGTACTACACCCAGCTGCGCCGTGACCTGGCCCGCTCCATCCACGTCAACGCCCACCCCATGACCGCCGCTGCTTGGAAGGAGCTCATGGAGGGCGCCGGACTCGTCGTCGATTGGGTCGACACCGCCCCCATGGCCCTGCTCAAGGTTGGCCGCAACATCCGCGACGAGGGCCTGGGCGGCTTCCTGCGGATCGCGCGTAACGTCGCCGCCGACAAGGCGCTGCGCCAGCGCGTCCAGGAGATGGCCGCCACCTTCAAGCGCTACGAGAAGGCCATGGTCGGCATTGCCCTCGTCGCCCACAAGCCCGCAGCCTGAGCTCCGCCTCCGAGGCGGCCGGCACGAGAAGCGCGGCGGCGGGGGAGTAGGAGGAGAGCCCTACTGGCCGGCGTGCTGGGGCGAGCCCAGCTCGATGCTCTTGCCGCCGCGGGCCAGGGCCTCGACGGCGCCGGACTGGGAGTTGCGGCGGAACAGGACGTTGGAGGCGCCGGCCAGCTCGCGGGCCGAGACCACGCGCGGCTCCTTGAACAGGCCGTGGTTGCCGGGCACCACACCGCCCTGCGGCATGAGGGAGACCTTCGTGCCGGCCGTCAGGTACAGGCCGGCCTCGACGACGCAGTCGTCACCCAGCGGGATCCCGAGCCCCGAGTTGGCCCCCAGCAGGCAGCGCTCACCCAGGGGCCACGCGCTGGCGCCCACCGCCCGAGAGCATGCCCATCGTGGAGGCGCCGCCGCCGACGTCGGAGCCGTCACCGATGACGACCCCCTGGGAGATGCGGCCCTCGACCATGGAGCGCCCCAGCGTCCCGGCGTTGTAGTTGACGAAGCCGGAGTGCATGACCGTGGTGCCCTCGGACAGGTAGGCGCCCAGGCGCACGTTCGCGCCGTTGCCGATGCGCACCCCCGAGGGCAGCACGTAGTCGGTCATGCGGGGGAACTTGTCCACCGAGTGCACCTGGACGGGGCGTCCCACGGCGGCGCGCAGGCGCATGCGGGTGTTCTCGAAGTCCTCGGCACGGCAGGGGCCGGCGGAGGTCCACACCACGTTGGGAAGGCGGGAGAAGATCCCGTCCAGATTGACGGTGTTGGGCTTGACCAGGCGGTGGGACAGTGTGTGCAGGCGCAGGTAAGCGCCGGCCACGGTCTGGGGGGCGTCGTCGAGGTCGGCCCAGGTGCGCACCACGGTGGTGTGCACGCCGCGGGCCTCATCGCGCCGCTCCATGGCGCTCAGGGAGGCCAAGAGGTCGGCGTGCCCCTCCTCGGGCTCGTCGCCGAGAACCGGTCGGGGGTACCACACGTCGAGGGTGTTGCCGTCGTCGGTCACGGTCGCCAGGCCGAGACCCCATGCGCTGCGAGTCGTCATGGGAACACCCTACGGTCCCCGGTGGCTGACCGTCGCCGGTGGGCGTGCGAGAATCACCGCATGGCGCGCACGACGATCCACCTCATGCGGCACGGCGAGGTGCACAACCCAGGCGGCATCCTCTACGGCCGTCTGCCCGGGTACCACCTGTCCACCCTGGGGCACCAGATGGCCCAGCAGGTCGCCGACGTCCTGTCCGCCTCCGGGCACGACATCACCCGGGTCATCACCTCGCCCCTGGAGCGGGCCCGGGAGACCGGCGCCCCCACCGCCGCCGCCTTCGGCCTGGCGCCGACAACGGATCCTCGCCTCATCGAGGCCGGCAACTCCTTCGAGGGCGTGGCCGTCAACCGCAACCGCTGGATCCTGGCCCACCCCACCTACTGGTCCAGCTACGTCAACCCGCTGCGCCCCTCCTGGGGCGAGCCCTACCGGGAGATCGTCGAGCGCATGCGCGGCGCCGTCGTCTCCGCGCTCGACCTCGCTGAGGGCCACGAGGCGCTCCTCGTCTCCCACCAGCTGCCCGTCTGGTCGCTGCGCCTCTTCCTGGAGGGCCGCCCCCTGGCCCACGACCCGCGCCGCCGCCAGTGCGCCCTGGCCTCCCTGACCTCCCTGACCTTCGAGGACCGCACCCTGGTGGGGCTGGCCTACTGGGAGCCGGCCGGTGACCTGCTGCGACAGGCCCGCGACATGGTGCCCGGCACCTCCTCCGCCCAGACCGCGGGCAGTGTCAGCTCCGGCAGCCCAGGCAGTTCTGCCAGCCCTGTCAGTCCCGCCGGACGCGCCGAGGCGGCCCGGTGACCCAGCAGCCGCCCTCGCGCCCGCTCGGCGGCGAGGTCGTGCGCACCGGCCCGACCGGTGAGGTTAGCCGCCCCGGCCGCGCCCGCCCCGCCCCGCGCCGCCACTGGACCGGACAGGGACTTCGTGTGGTGGCACACCGCCGCCGTCCTGACCGCCACCCGCCAGGGCCGCCGCCCCAACCCGGTCTCACCGACCATCGACCCCTGTGCGCCCGGCCCTGGGATCCGGGAGGTCATGCTGGCCACCTGCGACGCCGAGCTGCTCATGTGGCGGCGCGGGGACGCCACCCTACAACCCCTCCCGGGGCTTCTTCCTGGCCGGCGGCCCCGTCGGCCTGGCCCTGACGGCCGCCTTCTTCGGCGGACAGGCCTACCTCAACCACCGACGGCGCCGCGCCGTCGAGGCCGACGCCGTCGAGAAGTGGCGCCACCTGGCCGGCGCCCGCCTGACCGTGTCCACCCACGGCATCTACCTGGGCACGGGGAGGGCGTCATGCCCATCTCCTACGCCGACATCCAGGAGGTCCAGCTCACCGCCACCGGTGAGATCGTCATCGCCGCCGCCAACGCCTCCGGCTCGGTGCGCCTCAAGATCCGGGGCCCAGTGGGCCGAGCTCGTCCTCATCCTGTGGTCGGTGCGCTACATGCCCGAGCACCCCCAGCTCGTCGGGCGCACCTGGCTCCCCGGTGACTGGCTTATCCACGCCGCCGCCCACGGCTACGACGTCGACACCACCCCTGGCCCCAAGCCCGCCCCGCCCTGCCCTGAGGACCGGAGCGTCGCGGCCGGGCTGGCGCGCACCCGGTGAGTGCTGGTCAGTGTGAGTCGGTCCCGGAGCGGTCGGTCCCACCCGTCTCGCCGGCGTCAGGATCCTCGTCAGCTCCGTCATTGCTGGCGTCGGGAGCGCCGGTGGGCTCTTGCGGGTGGTGCTTGCGACGACGGATGTCCTGCTCCAGGTCCCTGAGGAACTCCGGGTCGTCGTCGGGCGCCATGGGCCGGGGACGCTGCGGGCGACGGAAGGTCGTGCCCTCCTTGGAGGACCACACGGTGGGCTCGACGTAGCCGCCGCGCTCCTCAGCGGCCTTGACCCGCGAGAAGATGATCCAGGCGATCGGGCCGATGGTCGGGAACAGCACGACCAGGGTGATCCACAGGTACTTCGGCATCCTGGCCGGCATGCTCTCATCCGGCGTGCGTGCGCAGTCCAACAGGGCGTACAGCGTCAGAGCGAACACCAGGACGATGAGGACGATACGCATGGTCCAACCTAACCGAGGCGGAGAGCCCCGCAGACCCCTCACCTGCCCGAACCCTCACGGCGCTCCCCTGCCTCATCCCCAGCCGGCCCGGGCCGTGGCACGATCATGGGTGCCCGCCCCGCCCGCCCTCCGCCTCCTGACTGGCGGAACCGCCCCCGACGACGTCGCCGCCCTGCGCACCGCCCTCGCCGAGCGCCTGGCCCTGCGCGGCCTGCTCACCAGCGCCGATGGCCGCCCCGCCCCCACCGCCGAGGACGGGGAGGACCGGACGGGCTTACCACTCCCGTTGCTTGTCCCCATTGCCCCCGGGGAGGACGAGGGGCAGGTCCGGTCCGACCTGGCCCGCCGTATCACCCGCGTCCCGGCACGCACCGACCTCATCCTGCGCACGTCGGGCTCCACCACCGGCACCGGCCGACTCATCGCCATGAGCGCCGCCGCCCTCGTGGCCTCCGCCCGCGCCACCCACGCGCGCCTCGGCGGCCCAGGGAACCTGGCTCCTGCCCCTGCCGGCCCACCACGTCGCCGGCCTGCAGATCCTCATCCGCTCCCTGGAGGCCGGAACCGAGCCCGTCGTGGTCGACACGAGCTCAGGATTCAGCCCCACGGCGCTCGCGGAGGCCCTGAGCTCGGCGCGCCGGTCCACCGGGGCGGCCGCCTCCCGGCTCTACGTCTCCCTGGTCCCCACCCAGCTGGTGCGCGTCCTGCAAGACCCGCAGGCCCGCCGGGCCCTGGCAGGAGCCGACGCCGTCCTCCTGGGCGGAGCCGCCGCCGACCCCGCGCTCCTGGACCGAGCTCGCGGGGCGGACGTCACCGTGGTCACCACCTACGGCATGAGCGAGACCGGCGGGGGCTGCGTCTACAACGGCCGCCCCCTGGAGGGGGTTGAGATCACCATCCAGGCCCCCGACGCCGAGGACGCCGGCCGCATCCTCATCTCCGGTCCCGTCCTGGCCGAGGACTACCTCCACACCCCCGGCCACAGCCCCGCAGGCAGGCCCAACGCCGGCGAGGGATTCCACCGCAGCGGCACCAGGCGCGTCCTGGCCACCTCCGACCGCGGCCGGCTGCACCCCGACGGGCGCCTGGAGGTCCTGGGCCGCCTGGACGACGTCATCATCACCGGGGGCGTCAAGGTCGAGCCCCGCCACGTGGAGGAGGCCCTCACCTCTATCGACGGCGTGGCTGAGGCCTGCGTCGTCGGCCTGCCCGACGAGCAGTGGGGAAGCACCGTCGCCGCCGCCGTCGTGCTTGAACCGGACCGGCAGCCGGGCGGCCTGAAGCAGCTGGACGGCGCCGCCCTGCGCGAAGCCGCCCGCGCCCAGCTGGACGGCGCCCACGCCCCCAAACGGGTCCTCATCCTGGAGGCCCTGCCGTTGCGCCCCAGCGGGAAGGTCGACCGACGCGAGGTCGCCCGGCTCCTCGCCGCGACCACGACAGGTGTGACCTCGGAGCCCCTTACACCAGAGCCCTGATCTCCGCCTCACTTGGGCAGGTGGCCGGGCCGAAGTGCGTCACGGTCAAGGCTCCGGCCACATTCGCCCAGCGCAGCGCCGTCGTCAGGTCGATGCCCCGGGCCAGGGCCGCGGCCAGGACACCGGAGTGCGCGTCACCGGCCCCGTTGGTGTCCACCGGCGTCACCGGGATGCTTGGAGTATGGCGCGCCGCGCCACCGTCGGAGAACCAGGAGCCCTGCTCCCCGACCCGCACCAGCACGGTTCCGAGCCGCCCCGATAGTGCCTCGCAGACGCCGGCGTGGTCACCGGCCTCCGCCCGCAGCCCCAGGCGGTCGGCGAGCAGCCCGGCCTCACGCTCATTGAGAGACCAGACGGGCCCCAGCGCACCGAGGTGCTCCAGCGAGCTCATGGGGACCGAACCAACCATGGGGGAGACGTCGAACAGTGCCGTGCACCCCGCTCGGGCCTTGGTCAGTCTCCCGGCCAACCGCTCCAGCGCCGTCCTGGAGGCCTCATCGGCCAGGGAGTAGCCGGAGAGATAGACGACGTCGTCGCCGCTCACCTCCAGATGGTCGAAGGCATCCACCGGACCACGGGTCTCGGCCCCGCAGGTGGAGATGAAGGTGCGCTCGGCCCTCGCATCGGTCATGGCCACGCAGTAGCCCTGATCGCCGGGTGCGACCGGGCCGACATGATCCACCCCGATCTCCTCCAGGGCCCGCCGGGCCGCCTCGGCGAAGGGCCCCTCGCCCAGCGGCCCCGCATACAGGGTCTCGACACCCATCCGGCGGGCGGCGGCCAGCACGTTGAAAGCCACCACCGACCGCCATGGAGGACTCGTCGGCGAACACGTCACCGCCGGGCTCGGGAATCGCCTCGATGCGCAAGGTCAGGTCAATGACGACCTGGCCGGTGTGAATGACCCGTCCCATCATGGCCGCCTCTGCTCCGGAGCGTCTTGCTGACAGCGCCCGCCGCCGCGAAGCGCCAGAAGCGCATCACAGACCGGCTCGAGCCGCAGGCCGGAGCGCTCCAGCACTCGATCGACCAGCTCAACAGGAAGAAGGTGGGGCGCGCTCGCCCCCAGGACCGCACCGGCCATCGCGGCAATGGTGTCAGTATCTCCCCCGAGCCCAGCGGCGAAGCACAGTCCCTCCAGGGGCCGCTGCGCGAACTCCCGCACGATCACCAGCGCGCAGGGGACCGACTCGGCCGACTCCACCGAGGTTCCGACGTAGGTGCGCAGATGCTCGGCCAGGGCCTCCCCGTGCAGGTCGCGACTCGTCTCCAGGGCCAGCCGGGTGCGGGCGGCAACGGAGGCCTTCTCCGTCCAGTGGCCCGCCTCGGGGTGGGCGGCCACGAAGTCCAACGCCGCCCCCAACGCACCCGCCGCGTCGACGCCGTCGATGGCCGCGCTGACCGCTGCGGCGAGGAGACCTGCGGCCTCGAAGCCCTGCCGGGTGTCGTGGGTGACCAGGCAGGAGGCCCGAACAGCCCGGGCCAGCGCGTTGCCGTCGGCACTCACGGAGAAAGCGATGCCCACCGGGGCCACCCGCATCGCGGCGCCGTTGGTGGTGCCCTGTCTGCCGGTGCAGTGCGGGTCCGCCCCGGCGCGCACCCGCTCCAGAGCGAGCTTGGTGGAGGGTCCCAGCAGGTCCAGGGACCCGCGGGCGCGCATATCGTCCTCCCAGCGCAGGAGGGCATCGGCGAGCTGGTGGGGGTCGATGCGGCCACCACCGTCGATGAGGAGACCGGCCAGGATGAGAGCCTGCTCGGTGTCATCCGTGACGGTGCCGGCAGGTACTGAGGGGGCGATGGGCTGCTCGGCGACGGCGTCTCGCAGCCCGGTGATCTCGCCGTAGCACCGGCGGATCTGTGCCGGGCTCATCGACTGGGTGGGCATCCCCAGTGCGTCGCCCAGGGCCAGCCCGGTCAGCGCTCCCAGGGCGCGTTCGCGTGCCGGGGGCTCAGCCGCCACGGGCCCAGGCATGGGTGAAGGAGTGCGAGGGCGGGGATCGGGCTGTCTCACGGAGGTCCTTCTGGCGATCGCGGTGCCGGTTGCCTCACCGGCCGAGGTGTGTCTCAGGCGCTCGCACCGGTGAGGGCCACGGCGCTGGTAGGGTCACTGCCGCCTACCCTAGAGGACTGCGAGAGGATCGGAGGAAGCCGTGAGCGGCGAGAACGGCGAGCACCCGCAGGACAGCGGCCCCCGTGCCACCAGCTGGGGGGAGGTGGTGCGACTGCGCACCCTGCCGGCCGCCGTCGCCCCCGTCATCCTGGGCGCCGGGGCAGCCGCCGCGATGGGGGAGCTCTCAGTGCTGCGGAGCCTGCTGGCCGCGGGCGTGGCCCTGGCGCTGCAGATCGGCTGCAACCTGGCCAATGACTACTCCGACGGCGTGCGAGGCACCGACGACGATCGCACCGGGCCGCCGCGACTGACCGCCTCCGGGCAGGTCGCCCCCCGCACCGTCAAGCTCGCCGCCTTCGGCTGCTTCGGGATCGGAGCCCTCCTGGGCCTGGCACTCGTGGTCCTCAGCGGCCAGTGGTGGCTGCTCGCCGTCGGGGCCGCGGCGATCGCGGCCGCCTGGTTCTACACCGGAGGCTCCCACCCCTACGGCTACGCCGGCCTGGGGGAGGTCTTCGTCTTCGTCTTCTTCGGCCTGGTGGCCACGGTGGGCACCACCTACGTCCAGGCCGGCACGGTGCCGGGGTGGCTGTGGCCCTCGGCCTGCGGGATCGGACTGCTCGCCTGCTCCCTGCTCATGGTCAACAACCTGCGCGACATCGACACCGATCCCGCTCACGGCAAGATGACCCTGGCGGTCCGCCTGGGGGAGACGGGTGCCCGGCGCGTCTTCTCCCTCATGCTTCACGTGCCTCTGCTGCTGGGGGCCGTCGCCCTGGTGTGGGCGCGCGAGACCGGATCGGCCAGCCCCGTCGACGGCGGCGGGCACATCAGCCCGCTGCTGACCCTGGTCATCGCGCTGGCGGCGCCGCTCCTGCTCCTGCCACTGGTGCGCCGGGCCACCGCGCCGGTCCGCTCCGGCGCCCGGGGGCGCGCTCTTATTGCCTCCCTGCGTGACGCCGGCCTGCTGGAGCTGGCCTACGGCGTCGTCTTCGCCGCCGCCACCGTCATCATCACCCTGTGAGCCCGGGGCGGGGCGAACGTGGACCACACGAGTCGAGACCTCGAGCGGTCAACGAAGTACATCGAGTGGGTACCCGTTCCGGCGCGCTGGATCGAGCGACGCTTCCTCGTCTTTACCGCGCTGCGCAACCCGGGATACATCCTCCTCCATCTCTTCTTGTTCCCGTTCCTGACCATGACCGCAGGATTCGCCGCCGAGTTTCTTCTGGCGGCTACGGGGGCGTCCAACCAGACCATGACGGGCGCCTATGTCCTCGGTGGCCTGGTCGTGGCCGCTTTCATCGCCTACCGACTGCTGAGCTTCACCGTGTTCAACGCCTCGGGCGTGCACATCTTCCGGTTCATCGGATGCTGGTGGTGGCAGACCGACATCCCCTGGGTGGCCTTTCGCGAGACGGCGCGGGTGAACCTTGACATGGGGCTCCGCACGAGTAACGGCTTGACGCCTCCCGATACGCACAACCTGGCGCTGCATCTGACGACCATGGAGGAGTGGGCCGGGTTCGTCGAGGCCGGGGTGGTTCAGGGCGGTCGCTCTGTTCCGGTGGCGGGCCTCCCGCGGAGGGACCGTCTGGCGCTGGCCGAGGCCTTCGAAGCGCAGCACTACTCCTGGCCGCTGGACGACGCATCGACGATCGTTCCCGGATTTGTGCGCCAGTCTCACCCCGATGGGCGGCGTCAGGAGGCTCGGGAGCGCATCGCCCGCGACTGGCGCGCCCTCATCGAGTGGGCGGAGCAGAAGCAGTACCTGCCCAGGCGCCTCTACCCCTTCGAGTCCTACCCGGGCTTTCTTCCCTGGTAGATCGGACCTCACGACCCACGGGACCTGCGTATGGAGCCGGCGACCTCCCCGTGACATGCACCGCATGAGGGTCGGGATCCACTGGTCGGGGGTTGTGCGTACTGCACGAAGGTCCCGCCTACCTGCAGTACACCCGACCCTCCTCCAGTAGCCCCCGACCCTCGTGGAGTACTGGCGGACGCCGACCGCCGCACCGATGAGAGACGAGCCAGACCTTGAGGGCTCAGCGGGCCGGTTCGGCGTCGAGCGGAACCCACGGGTCGGGCTGGTGGGTGATGCGGTTGCGCACGTCCCGACGCACGAGCTCAATCGACCACAACCAGATGACGTGCCCCAGCGCCTCGGAGAAGTGCTCCGCCCAGGTCTGCCCACCGGCGACCCACGGGAAGGGCGAGGGCACCGTGCCCGTCAGCGGCATGAGCACCAGGTGCGCCCCCACCCACACGAGCAGACCGAAGGCGGCCCCCTGCCACAGCGTGATCGACTTGTAGTACTCCGCCATGACGCAGTAGAAGACGGCGAAGACGATCGCGGTGCCGACTCGGCGCCGCGCAGGGTCGGTCTTCTCCAACAGGGTGGACAGCATGGGTGTTTCCAGATGTCGGGAACATACACGGAGACCGGGCCGGTGGACGGCTTGCAGATCGAACGGTGTCTTAGTCGTCCGTTGTCCACCGGCCCGGCCTCCCGGAAGCCTGGCACGGGAAGCGGCCGGGCCGCAACGTCGTCATGATCCCCTCGCTCGCCCCGTTGCGCCGTGGTTCGGCCGACGTCGAACCGTGGAGAAAAGCCGGCGAGGGCCTCGCCGCAGCCATTGCTGCCACGAGGCCCTCGCCAGACGGATAACGCAGGTCTACCGGCTCAGTTGCCGCCGCCCTGCTGCCCACCCTGCTGGGTGTCGGCGCTGCTGTCCGCACCGCCCTGCTGCTGGCCGCCAGGCTGCTGCTGCTGGCCCTCGCCACCCTGCTGCTGACCGGGCTGCTGACCGCCGGGCTGGTTGTCGCCCTGAATGGAGCCACCCTGCTGCTGACCGCCCTGCTGGGTGTCACCGCCGGGCTGCTGGCCTCCCTGCTGGGTGCCGGCGCTGCTGTCCGCACCGCCCTGCTGCTGGCCCTGCTGTCCACCCTGCTGGGTGTCACCGCCCTGCTTCTGACCCTGGGGGATGGTGGGCTGGGCGCTTCCGCCGGTGGCGCCACCGGTGGCCTTGCTGTCAGCGCTGGGCGTGGCAGCACCGCCGTCGCTGGTCTTGCCCGCGGTCTGGTTGGTGGCCGGAGTGGTCGAGTCGCTCGAACCGGAGCCCGAGCAGGCCGCCAGACCGAGGCCGGCGGTGACGATGAGGAGCGAGGTGGCGAGGGTCTTGGCACGTGTAGCGGTGAATCGCATGAGATCTCCTATGCGGTTGCTGGTGCAGTGTCAGTGCGGGATGGCCCGCTCTTGCGGATCCGGAGACGCCGTCGTCCATGGAGCTCGAGAAAGAACCCGACGACGCCCGTCATGAGTGATGATCGTCATAGACGGCTATGCGGTTGTTCGGCAATCCCCGTTGCCGATGGCTCCGAACCTCTTTCGAGACTAGCAACAAGAAACTGACCGAAAGGGTGAAGTATCGTGACAACCGTCTCGAGTCTGGTGGTCATCGGGCTGCTGGGAGGGCTCATCACGGGTATCTCCCCGTGCGTTCTTCCCGTGCTCCCCGTCATCCTCCTCTCCGCAGGAGCACAGGGCGCACGCGGCGATGGCGGCGATGACAAGGGGGCCGACGGCGGCTTCGCCTCCCGCTTCCACCCCTACCTCGTGGTAACCGGCCTTGTGGTCAGTTTCACGGTCTTCACGCTCCTCGGATCGACCGTGCTGAGCCTGCTCCACCTGCCGCAGGACCTCATCCGCTGGGTCGGCATCGTCATGCTCGCCCTGATCGGCCTGGGCATGATGGTCCCGAAGGTCATGGAGATCCTCGAGCGCCCCTTCGCGCGCTTCCAGCGCTTCGGCGGCTCGAAGAACCCCTCCAACGGCTTCCTTCTGGGCCTGGTCCTGGGCGCTGCGTACGTGCCCTGCGCGGGCCCGGTCCTGGCGGCCGTTGCCGTCGCGGGAGCCACCGGGAGGATTGGCGCCGACACCGTCGCCCTGGCCGTGTCCTTCGCCGTCGGCACAGCGATCCCGCTGCTGGCCTTCGCCCTGGCCGGACGCGGTATCACGGAGAGGATTCAGGCCTTCCGCACCCGCCAGCGCGCCATCCGCGTCACCGCCGGCGTCGTCATGCTCGGGCTGGCCGTGGCCCTGGTCCTGGACGCCCCGGCCGCTCTCCAGCGCCGCCTGCCCGACTACACCGCCTCCCTTCAGGCCCGCACCGACGACCTCCTCCACGGTGACTCCTCCTCCGGCCCCTGCCGCCCCGGAGCCGCCACTCTCGGCGACTGCGGCCCCCTGCCCGCCATCGACGGCGCAGTGGCCTGGATCAACACGCCCGGCGACCAGCCCCTGACCCAGCAGAGCCGCGCCGGCAAGGTCACCCTGGTCGACTTCTTCGCCTACTCGTGCATCAACTGCCAGCGCTCGGTCCCCGGCATCGAGAAGCTCTACGAGACCTATGCCGCCTCCGGCCTGCAGGTGATCGGCGTCCACTCCCCGGAGTACGCCTTCGAGAAGGAAGTGGACAACGTGCGTGGCGGCGTCAAGCACCTCGGCATCACCTACCCCGTGGCCGTCGACTCCAACCTGACCACCTGGACCAACTTCGACAACCACTACTGGCCCGCCCACTACCTGGCCGATGCCCAGGGCAACGTCCGCCAGACCCATGTCGGAGAAGGTGGGGAGGCGGCCACGAGAAGCTCGTCCGCGAGCTGCTCATGCAGGCCAACCCGAGGTGACCCTCCCCGCCCCCGTCTTCTCCGAGGCGAAGGACGACGCCGGCACGAACAGCCCCCGCACCCCCGAGACCTACCTGGGCTCGGACCGGGACCTCCGGCTTCGCCCAGGGAACCCTCGACAAGGGACAGCACACCTTCTCCTTCCCTCCCGGCTCCAGGCCGACACCTTCGCCCTGGACGGCACGTGGACAGTGGAGCCGCAGTCCATCACCCCGACCGAGGGCAAGGGCCGCCTGCGCCTGTCCTACCGCGGTAAGCAGGTCAACCTCGTCGTCTCCGGCGAGGGGGACCTGACCTGGACGGTCAACGGGAAGACCCGCACCACCCACGTCTCCGGCGTGCCCAACGGGATGGAGCTGGTCCACAGCGAGGAGGTGGGATCGGGCGAGCTCGAGCTGGAGGCCTCGCCCGGACTGCAGCTCTACTCCTTCACCTTCGGGTGACCCGGCGGTGGGCGCAGACATGACTCAGGAGACGGTGCGATGAGCCTGGCGACGCTGGAGGCGCGGACCGGGACGCGCACCGTCTCCACCCGCGGTCTGGCCTACCATTCCCCTGTGACACGTAGCAGTTGCGCCGGCTCGGAGGGAGAATGGATCGCGCAGGTGGCCGACGGTGACGCCGACGCCTTCGCCCGCCTCTACGACGCCTGGTCCTCTCGGCTGTTCGCCCTGATCCTCCAGATCGTCGTCGATCGCGCCCAGAGCGAGAGGTCCTCCAGGAGGTCTTCCTCGAGGTGTGGCGCACGGCCGGCTCCTACTCCCCGGCGCGGGGCAGCGTCCGGGCCTGGCTGGTGACCATGGCCAGGCGCCGGGCCATCGACCGGGTCCGCTCCTCCCAGTCCTCCCGGGAGCGGGAGAGCCGCTGGCGTGACTACATGCCCGACGTCGACCAGACGGTCCAGCAGGTCGAGGACAGACTCGTGGGCGAACAGGTGCACCGGGCGCTCGAGGCGGTGGGGGAGCCCTACCGCTCCACCATTGAGCTCGCCTACTTCACGGGCCTGACCCACCGCGAGATCGCCCGCCGCACGGGCACGCCGCTGGGAACGGTCAAAACCCGCATCAGGGACGGAATGGCACGGTTACGACGAGAGCTGGGGGTGCAGTCATGAGCGACCGCGACGACACTCACGAGGACGCCATCAACGGCGAGGCCGATGCGCAGGGCACCGAGGGTCTCGACGGCGCGCAGAGTGGAGACGACGTCGAGTACTTCGACGACGAGCTCGACTCGGAGACGGCCGCCCTGCTGGGCGCCTCGCTGCGGCCCGTGGACCCGCCGACAGCGATCCGCGCCTCCCTTCTGGAGACCATTGCGCGCGAGCCTCAGACGGAACGCGCAGACCAGGCCGACGACACCGCGGAGGAGGAAGCCGGCGACCGCGACGCTGTCGGCGGCAGTAACAGTGACGCAGTGACGGCGACGGTGATGGCGACTCAGTGGGCTCTGAGGTCCTCAGTCTCGATGCGCACCGCCGTCGCCGCTCGGCCTGGCGCACCGGCCTGATGCGTGCGGCCGCGGCCGTGGTCCTGGTCGGTGTCGGCATCGGTGTGGGGCGCTGGAGCGTGCGGGGCGCGGTCGATGAGGCCATGGACTCCATGGCGACCTCCATGGCGTCGACCCAGCACTACGCCCACCTCAACCAGGCCCAGGACGTCCAGCGGGTCACCGACACGATGCCCGACGGGCACGTCGCGACCCTCACCTGGTCCCGGGACATGAGCATGACCGCGCTGACCCTCCCGGCCGCCATGAAGGAGTCCGCCAGTGGGCGCAGCCTCCAGGTCTGGCTCAAAGAGGGGGAGACGACCACCTCACTGGGCGTCTACGACCCCCGTGACGGGGCCGGCTTCTCCTTCCTCGACGTCATGCCCAAGCCCGGCCAGCAGATCGTCATCACCATGGAGCCGGCCGGAGGATCGGCCCAGCCGACGACGCCGCCCCTGGTCACCCTGCGAGTGAGTGAGGACGCCGGCCGGTCCGGCGCCGCCACCGGCTCGCCGAGCCCCACGTCCTCGGCCGCTCCCACCGGAGACTCCGCCTAGCGGTGGACCGGGGTGGGGCGCGGTGCGCCGGGGCGACACGAGCACCTGAATCGTGATGTATGTAACAGCAAAGTCGCTCTCGAGACACTGGGCCCAATGCTGATGGACGTCAGTACCTCTCGGGTGATTTCCCGTCATTCCGCGGTTTCCTGAGGCTGGGCGGATGTGGCGGGCGACGAGGTCGGTCATCGCCGCGATGAGCGGACAACAATGCGCACTTCTATTTCCGACTCCGGCGGGAATCAGTGGAGAATCTCGAAGGTGCGATCCCCATTGAGATCGTTTTCTTCATTTCGATACTCGCCACAGTTCTCACCACAATTCTGAATGCCCTCGATATATCGCGCCTGTTCCCTCATATGCGGTCGCTATGGCGGCTCCGGGTCAGAAGTAGTACGGGAAGGGCGACCAGTCAGGAGTGCGGCGCTGGAGGAATGCGTCGCGCCCCTCCACGGCCTCGTCGGTCATATAGGCCAGACGAGTGGCCTCGCCGGCGAAGACCTGCTGGCCGGCCAGGCCGTCGTCGGCCAGGTTGAAGGCGAGCTTGAGCATGCGGATGGCCTGCGGGGACTTGCCCGCCACGGTGGCCGCGTACTCCAGGGCCCGTTCCTCGAGCTCAGCGTGGGGGACCGCCTCATTGACGACGCCCCAGCGCTCGGCGGTGACGGCGTCGTAGGTGCGGGCCAGGAAGAAGATCTCACGGGCCCGTTTGTCCCCGACCTGCCGGGCCAGGAGCGCGGAGCCGTAGCCGGCGTCGAAGCTGCCGACATCGGCGTCGGTCTGCTTGAAGCGCGCGTGCTCGATCGAGGCCAGCGACAGGTCGCACACGACGTTGAGGCTGTGACCGCCGCCGGCGGCCCAGCCCGGGACAGCGGCGATGACGGCCTTGGGCATGGTGCGGATGAGGCGCTGAACCTCCAGGATGTGGAGTCGGCCGGCCCGTGCGGTGTCGAGGCGGGCCTGGGCGGCTGCGACGTCGGCCTCGTGGCTGTAGGCGCGGTCCTCAGGGCTCGCCGGCGGCCGTTGGGGACTGTGGTGAGGCCTCCCGCTCGTAGCGGTAGCCGTCCCGGCCGCGGATGCGCTGGTCGCCGCCGGAGGAGAGGCCCAGCCGCCGTCGCGCGGCGAGGGCCGTTGCCGGTGAGGATGACGGCGCCGACGTCGCCGCTCATGCGCGCGTGGTCCAGGACCCGGTAGAGCTCATCGACGGTGCGGGGGCGGAAGGCGTTACGGACCTCAGGGCCGGTTGAAAGGCCACCCGGACCACCGGCAGGGTCCCGGAGCCAGGTGCCGTGCTCGTCCCGGACGCAGCCCCTGTGGTAGGTGATGTCCGTGAGGGCCTGCGCCTGCTGCTGGGAGGGCTCCGTGCCGGCCTCGGCGTGGGGAAAAGCCGGACACCTCCCGCCAGCGGTCGGGGAGAAGATCTCTGAGACTCGGCGCGGCAGCGGGTGGGCGGTGGTGGCGTTCATGGCCTCAGCGTAGGGCCGGCGAGGGCTCGTCCCGCTCCCAGGGTGCCGGAAGCAGTCGCCGCAGCCCCTAGTTCCCCAGGGCTGCGGCGATGAGCTCGGTGCGCGAGGTGTGGCCGAGGCGGTGGAGGACCTCGGAGACGTAGATGCGCACGGTGTTCTCAGAGATGCCGAGCTTGCGGGCGATGCGCCGGTTGGTCAGCCCTCCAGGAGACAGGTGTAGATGTCTCTCAGACGGGGTGGCAGCTCGTTGACCAGGCTCCTGGATGCGGGCCTCCGCAGTGGCGCGCTTTCTGCTCGGACTGGTAGGCGCTGACGAGCATCTTCGTGGGGCGCGAGGACATGACGGGCTCGCCGCGGCTGGCGCGCAGCAGCGCCGCAGCGACGTTCTCGGTGCTCTCGTCCTGGTGATGAAGCCGTTGACGCCCTCGGCCAGGGCCTCGGCGAGCATCTCGTCACGACTGAAGACGGTGAACATGACAATGGGCATCCGGGGAAGCGCTCATAGATCGCTCTCGCGGTCTGAGCGCCATCCATATCCGGCATGTCGCTGTCCAACAGGACGACGTCAATGGGCTGCTGCCCGGTCGCGAGCAGGCTGATGGCCTGCCGTCCGCCGGAGGCGGCGGCGACGACGGTAATGGCCCGCTGCGAGTCGAGTCTGTTCGGCGAAAGTGGTGCGAATGAGCGGGTCGTCATCAACGATGAGGACTCGCAGGGAACGCAAGGTGTGGCTAGGCATAAGCGGCTCCGTCCGGTGACGACATGAGGGATATCGCATTAGTGGTTGGTGTGGCGATCTCGTTCCAGGGAAGGCTGGCGAGAACGGTCCAGGAGGCTCCGATCCGGTTTGAGCTCAAAGAGCCTCCGGCATTCTCGAACCGGTCCTGGAGGGCCCATAAACCGTACCCCCCGTGCATCTCCTCAGGCACCTTCTGATCATGCCAGGGTGAGCTGAAGCTGATGAAAAGGGTGTCCTGCTCCTGCTCCACGACGAGGGAGACAAGATCGTGGGGGAAGTTGTACTTGAGGGCATTGAGGGTGTTCTCGCGGATGAAGGCGACTAGCAGCCGGCCGAGTTCGGAGCGGTGCAGCGCCGGAATCCTCTCGATACCGTCGAGGTCGGCGTCCAGAACGATCTCGCGCTGCGCCAGCGTGGAGGCGCTGGAGTCGATGATCTCCTGAAGGGTGGGCTCCTCCTTGGGTGGCCCCTGGGAGACGGCGAGGTTGTGGATGAGCAGGCGCAGGTGGGCGAGGGCCTGCTGGGTCCGGTCCTGCAGGTCGAGGATGCGGTCACGGTCATCGCCGTGGGGGAGCCTGATGGAGCGGGAGATGATGAGCATGCGGGTGAGGTCGGCGGCCAGGTCGTCATGGAGGCTGTCGGCGATGTCGCGGCGCAGCTGCTGAATGAGCTCGGCCGCGATCTCCTTGGAACGCTCCGCCTCCCGTTGCATCTCCTCCAGGCGGTCTTTGGTGTTGCGGATCAGGAGCCCGAGGGAGGCGGATAGGGTTCCCCAGAATAATGTCCAGACTGCCACGGGAAGGAAGGGGATTCCTGCAATGAGCTGCGCCAGAAAGAAAACGGAGAGTTGGACAAGAGCGAACTTGGGCTTCCTGACCGCTATGAGATCGGCAACTATTGCGTATACGAGAATCCATGCCCATGATAGCTGTGATGCTGATGCATAGAAGACGATGAGGAGTGTGGTGGAAAAAGTGAATATCCCGAGTCGTCGATCTTTTGCGTAGATATATGGAAAGAATGAGAGTATCTGAAAGATTTCCCCAATAATGATAGAGCTATATTGGCTCTTAAAAGTGAGAGTAAGTGTAAGTGTCTAGGGAGAATGAGGGAGGCTATAACTGAAATGAAGATAGCTCTCCTCAGTCAGGGCAAAAACCTCTGGTGTCGCATCCAGAGTCGTGATAGGAAAGCTATCGTTCTGCATGGTCCTTGAGGTGAGTGCTGAGGGTTTATCTCGAGTGCTTGGCGGTGGAAAAATGCTGTCACCCCTAAGGGGTGAGCTTAGGGGTGACAGCGTGTGAAGTTATCAGGAGTACCAGCGGTTCGTCTTCCAGTCGCACCAAGCACTGGGGGGGAAGATGCACCAGTCGGGACGGGGCCGCAGGAAGGCGCTCGCTGAGTCGTCGTGTCGTGCGGGGGTGGTGGCCGGCGCGGCGCTGGCCGGAGCGGCGAAGCCCGCCAGGAGGAGGGCGACAAGGGAGATGCGGACAACAGATTTCATGGAGTGAACTCCTGTCTCAGGGGGTGTTATGAACAATTTATCTTACCATTCCTGTGGTTTGCGCCAACTGCGTTCTTCGCCGTCCCGGTTGATTCTTCGCTCAACAAAACCTGTCGGTGGTGGGCGACGGCGGTGGCGCGGACCTTTCCTCGTGACCGGGCTGAGACGCCCCTGACCTCCGACTACTCTGGGCCCATGACACAGACCGGTGCGACTGCCAGCCGTCCCTTCGTTCCCGTGGCCGAGGGCGGAGGGCGAATCGACTCGAGACCGGCGCCCTGCGCGAGGTGATCGTCCACCGTCCCGGCGGGGAGATCGCCCGCCCTGACCCCCCATCAACGCCGACTCCCTGCTCTTCGACGACGCCCTCAACATCCCCCGGGCCCAGGCCGAGCACGACGCCTTCACCGCGATCCTGCGCTCCGAGGGCGTCATCGTCCACGACTTCCGCGAGCTGTTCACCGAGGTCCTGGCCGTCCCCGAGGCCCGCCGGCTGGTCCTGGACGAGGCCGTCGGCCCCGACGTCGTCGGCGTCTCCGCCTCCGAGCTGCTCATCGACTACTTCCAGTCCCTGCCCGACGCCGACCTCGCCGAGGTGCTCCTGGGCGGCATCACCCGCAGCGAGCTGCGCGAGCGCCTCAGCTCTTCCGACGGACGCGACCTGTTCTCCTCCACCTACCTGTCCACCCTGGAGAAGCCGTTCGTCGTCACCCCCCTGCCCAACCTGCTCTTCACCCGCGACGCGTCGGCCTGGCTCTACGGCGGGGTCTCGGTCAACTCCATGGCCCTGGAGCCGCGCCGTCGTGAGGCCATCGGCTACGAGGCCGTCTACCGCCACCACCCGGCCTTCGGCCCGCGCCTGGCCGAGCTCGCCGGCTGCGATGACCCGGAGGCCCGCCTGTGGCGCGAGGTGGGGCAGGTCTCGGCCGCCTCGACCATCGAGGCGGCGACTTCCAGATCCTGGGCAGCCGGACCCCTCGTCATGGGTCTGACCCACCGTTCCACCGCTGCCGGCGTGGAGCGCCTGGCCTCCCAGCTCTTCGACTCCGGCGTGGCCGACCGGGTCGTCGGTGTCCACATGCCCGACGCCGCCTTCACCCAGCTCGAGGCCGTCATGCACCTGGACACCCTCATGACGATGGTCAGCCCCGACACCTATCTGCGCTTTCCCGGCTTCACCGAGGTCACCACTGTGGAGATCGAGCCCGCAGCGGCTGGACGCTCCCTCCAGGTGACGGTCCACGACGGCTCTCAGATGGATGCGGTCCTCGCCCGCGCCGCCGGCATCGACTCCTTCCGCGTCATCAGCCCCGGCGCCTCCGACGAGGCCGAGGCCCTGCGCGAGCTCGCCCGGGACTCCTGCAACGTCGTGGCCCTAGCCCCGGGCGCGTTATCGGCTACGCCCACAACCAGCGCGCCAGCGACGCCCTGCGCAAGGCCGGCATCGAGGTCGTCGAGACCCCCGGCGTCGAGCTCGTGCGCGGCCGCGGCGGCTCGCACTGCATGACCTGCCCCGTCACCCGCGACGCGGTGTGAACCCGGCCGGTCAGGGCGCTCAGAGCAGCCGGCAGGCCCAGCCCCGGCCTGGTGACGATCACCGCGGACTGCTCGGCGCTCGGCTCGCGGTCCCGGTAGGCCCCTGAGCCACTGCGAGGCGAAGGCCTCGGCGTCATCGGCCCGCACCAGGGCGTCACGGACCCGCCCACCCGGCGCCGAGGAGGAGGCGCCAATGGCGCCCGCCTGGCGGGCCAGTGACACCATGAGCCGGGTCTGCGGCACCTGGTTGCCCAGGCCGCGGTCGAGCCAGCTCCTGGGAGCGCCGGAGGACCTCACCCACGTCCCGGGTCGGCCGCAGCGATCATCCAGGCACCGGCGGGAACCAGGACGAGGGACTCGGTGAGGAACTGCTCGATGCGCTGCCTCTCGTAGCCGGGCTCGCACAGCTCCAGCAGTTCCTTCAGGGCCGGGTCGCTGGCCGCCTGCTCGCCGGTGGCCTCCCCGATCAGGTGCCTGACCGCGCCGGCCAGGGAGGCGTCAGTGCGTCGGTGGTCTCATTCCACCTGGCCAGCACCGCCTGGACGGTGCTCGGCCCGCGGTTGTGAGTCCTCAGGGCCGCACCGGTCTTGTGGGCCAGCACCCGCTCACGCCGACGACGAGCGCCCACTGGGTGGGGAAGGAGATGGTCTGATCGATGCGCATCGGGTCCGAATCCGGCCAGGAGCAGCCGGTCCTGGGCGCCGCACAGCATGCCGGTGTGGTCCTCGCTCCCGCCACGGGTACCGACTCCGCTGGTCCCCGGCAGGTCCCGCCACGCCCGTCCTCCCTCCACGGCGGCGAGGTAGCCGGCCAGGGACAGCCGGTCGGGCATCGACTCGACCCACCGGGGATCCTCGTCCCAGCCGTTGAGGAGGCCAGGGGCCAGGGCCGTGGCGCACCAGTGCGGAGGACGAGCTCATCCCGGAGGCCGGCGGCAGGTCCGAGGGAGAGGGACAGGTGGGCCGCGGCGCCCGCCCCGAGTTGAGGGTGAGGCGGTCCAGCACGGTCTGAAGGTAGCGGCCCCAGTGGCCCGGCTCCAGGCCGGGTCCACCCCGGCGCGCAGGGTCACCGGATCGCCGCAGTCCGTGGTGGCGGTCAGGGACCTAGCGGCCCCGCCACGCGACGCGCCCGCGCCGTGATCGCCCGGTCGACAGCGCCGACCAGGACCGAGCCGCCCGGCGTAGTCGGTGTGCTTGCCCAGCACCTCGACGCGCCGGGCACCCGCCAGGCGGTCTCCTCGGGCGCCTCACTCAACGCCCCGTGCGTCTCCCCGGCTCACAGCGACACCGCCGTCCCGGACAGGCGGGCCTCGACCTCGGCGATGTCCTCGCGCCGCGACAGGTCAGGACCCCGCCGGTCTGCTGCGAGGACGGAGACCGGACCGGGCAGGGGCGCGCACGGCGTCGACGATCTCCAGCTCGCCGCGCGGCGAGGGGTGATGCGGCGGCAGGCGGTGAGATCTCCGGGGTGAACCGGAGGCGTTCATTGACACCGGGGCGTGGGGCCCGGCGGCCCGGACCACCTCGCTGAGGGCTTCTCACGATCTCCTCCAGCGCCCCGTTACGGGCGCGCACGAGCGAGGCGGCGATCCGCTCGGCGGGGATGTTGGACTCGGCCGCCAGGGCGGCACGTTCGAAAACCGGCCAGGGCATTGCCCCGGTGGCGGGCCAGGTCGCGCAGCACCTGACGGGGTAGTGGTTGTCCCCGTTGACCATGGGAAGGGCTCCCCGTCCCACGGCGGCCTCGGCGGACAGGACGCGTCGGCCGTCCCCAGAGGGGTTGACCTGGACGGCCAGGTCGATCGTGAGCCGGGTGAGCTCCAGGGAGTCGATGTGGCGGCGGAAGTCCTCGTGCTCAGGGCCCCGACCAGGACGGCCCGCTCGATCCGGCGTCGACCAGGGCCGAGAGGCTGTAGTCGATGAGCCGGTGCTCGCCGATGGGCATGAGGGCCTTGTAGCCGCTGGCCGCGGCCGTGGCCTGCTGGGAGGTCAGGGTCGGAGCCGGCCGGGCTGCTCGCCCGCATGCGTGTGCCCAGGCCCCTGGCCAGGACGACGGCGACACGGGTGCGCTCCGCCGCGCCGTCCCACCGTCTCAGTGATCGCGTCTGTCATGGGTTCTTCCTCCTGCCGTCTCAGGCATCCAGGCCGTAGTGGCTCGCGACGGCGGCGCGGTCGCCAGGCCTCATCACCGGTGGGCATCTGGGCGAAGACCCGCAGGAGCGGCTCGGTCCCCGAGAAGCGGATCGTCACCCAGCCGCCGCAGGTAAGTAGACCTTGCAGCCGTCCTCCACGAGATGCGCTCGATGTCGTGGGTGAAGTCGGGCGGGTCGTGAGCGCCGAAGATGCGCTCCTGCAAAAGCTCAGCGCGCCGCTCGGCGGTGAAGCCGTAGGCGTTCTCCACCATGACGAGGCTCACCGTACCGGGCCACGATGTCGGCGTGAGAGCTCGGAGGCCGCTTGCCCGAGGCCGCCACCGCCTCCACCAGCAGCGAGCCGGCGTGACCCCGTCCTTGCCGGGGATGTGACCGCGCACGGTCAGACCCCGGAGGACTCGCCCCGATGACGGCCCCGGTCTCGGCCATCTTGGCGCTGATCCGCCCAAGCCCACGGGCACCTCAGCAGACCTGCCCGTGGGCGGCCGCTGACCAGTCCAGCAGGTGAGTGGTGGACATGTTGCGCACAGCCGGACCGCTCCACCTTGCGGGTCAGCAGGGTAGTCGTAGAGCAGGACCAGGACCTGGTTGGGGGTGAGGGTGAGCGCCGGTGTCATCGATGATGCCCAGGCGGTCCGCGTCCCCGTCGGTGGCGATGCGGGTCCGCACCGGACTCGACGACGGCGTGCGCAGGGTGGTGACGGTCCCTCGGTGGGCGAGGGCATGCGGCCCCGAACAGGGGGTCGTGGCGGTCGTGGATGACGTCCACCTGGCGCGGGCGGTCCAGCAGGATCGTCTGCAGGCTCGTCTCGGAGACCCCGAACATCGGGTCCAGCACGATGTGCATGTGGGCGTGGCGGATGGTCTCGGTGTCGAGCTATCGATGATGGCGTCCAGAGTACCAGTTGATGGAGCGCTGGATGGTGACCAGCTCGCTGGAGCGGGCCTCACGGGCCTCGACGCTGCGCACGTCCGATCCGTCAGGCCCCGCAGAGGCGGTGGGAGCTCGTCGGTGACCGCCTGGTCGGCGTCGCGAGCCGCGGCAGGAAGATCTTGATGCCGTTGTACGAGGGCCGGGTTGTGGGAGGCGGTCACGGCCATCCCGTAGGCGGCTCCGCAGACGGCGCACCGTCCACATGGTGGTGGGGGTCGGGGAGGACGGTCGATGAGGGTGACCCGGATGCCGTTGCCGACAGGCACCTCAATGGCCCACCGGGCGGCGGTGTCGGACAGGAAGCGCCGGTCGTAGCCGATGACGACGCCCTGCTCGGCCGTGCCCTCCTTCAGGATGCGGTTGGCCCAGCCCCTGGGTCAGGAGCCTGACATTGGCGCGGGTGAACTCATCGCCGATCACGGCTCTCCAGCCGCCGGTGCCGAAGTGGATCATGGGGGTTCCTCTGCGGGCGCCGTTGCCGGAACAGGGCGGCGAGGTGGATAGGGTGTGGTGAGGGAGGCGCTGGGGAGGGGCTCAGCCCTTGACGGCGCCGGCCGCCAGACCGGACTGCCGAAGCGCTGCAGGCCCAGGAACAGCACGATCAGGATGACACAGGAGAGCGCCCTGGAGGAGCGCCCCGTACTGAGGGTTGAAGTAGGTCGACATGCCGTAGAGCCCCAGGGTGACGGGCTTGAGGCTCGGCGGAGTTGATCGTCATCAGCGGCAGGGAAGAAGTTGTTCAGGTGGCCACGAGATGAACGGGAAGATGGTCACCATCGCCGGTGCGAGCAGCCGCAGCACGATGGTGAAGAAGATACGGATCTCGCTGGCCCCGTCGATGCGGGCGGAGTCGATGATCTCGTTGGGCACCGAGGAGTCGGCGTAGACGCGGCCCAGGAAGACCCCGAGGGAGCTGACCGGCACGGCAGGATGATCGACCAGACGGTGTTGGTCAGGTGCACGGCGTCGAGGACCGGGTACAGCGGAATGGTCAGCAGCGCGATGGGCATGAGCAGGCCGGAGAGGATGACCACCTGGACGGCGCCCGGCCCGCAAACTCGAACTTCGCCGGGCCGTAGCCGGCGGCCACCGACAGCAACGTGCCCGCGCCCGGCGACGGTCGAGTAGAGCAGGAGTTGAGGATCCAGCGCCAGAAGAGCCCCTGGGTCCAGCTCATGAGCGCGCTGTGGTTGGTGGAAAGGCTGTTGCGTCCGGAGAACCACCACCCGGAGGTGGTCAGCAGGTCGGAGTTGGACTTGGTGGAGGACGATGAGCCAGTAGACCGGGCCGAGCATGTAGGCCAGGACGATGACCAGGACCGCGATGGTCACGGCCCGTGCGCGGCACCGACGGGCGCAGCGAGCGAGAGTGTCGGTGGGCTTCACTTGTCGATCCTGTTCTGCACGAGGGCGTGAGGGCAGCCAGGACGCCCGGCCACCAGGGCGATGAGGACGGAGATCGCCGAGGCCGGCCCCGAGCCGGACGGTGAGAGCGCACCGGTCATCGAGTTGTAGGCCATCATCATCGGCGTGTGGTCCAGCCCCATCCACTGGTTCTGGCTGTAGAGACAGTGGGCTCGTTGAACAGGCTGCACCGTCCCGATGATGGAGCAGGACCGCCAGCGCGAGGCGGAACGGACCATAGGGATCTTGATGCGCCGGACGATCTGCCCCAGTGGCCCCGTCGATGCGGGCGGCCTCGCGTAGAGCTCGCGGGCACGGACTGCAGCGCCGCCAGGAAGATGAGCATGTTGTGCCCGGTGAAGGTCCACGTCGTGATGTTGGCCATCGACCACAGGATGATGCTGCGACCGAAGAAGTCCACCCTGAGGCCCACCGGTCCCAGCATCTCATTGATGGGGAGAAGCTGGGGTTGCTACATGTAGAGCCACATGAGTGGCGGCCACGATCGGGGATCGCGTAGGGCGGAAGAAGCGGGCGGAAGACCGTCACCCGCTTGACCAGGGAGGGTCGAGCACCAGCGCGCCGGGCGCGAGGCCGCCAGGATGCATGACCGGGACCTGGACCACGCCGAGACAGCAGGACCCGCCCCGGTCCCGCTTCGAGAGGCGGGCTGTCCCGCCGCCTGGACAGTAGTTGTCCAGGCCCACGAAGGTGCTCACCTTCTCCCCGCCGCCGTAGAGGTCCGAGGCCGAGGCGACGTCGCGAAGAAGGACCGGTGAGACCGACACCACGATCGGAATGGGGAAGACGACGGCGAACATGGCCGGAACGGGGCCACGAACCCGATGCCCGCGGGCCTCCTGCGCTTTCGCAGCGAGTGATGCGGACGCGGGATGCGCCCGTGGTCGTTGTCGTCGTGCTCGCATGCTCTACTCGATCGTGGTGCCGGTGGCTGCATGTGTCTGCCGGTGGGCTGTGCCTCGACCGCCTGCTCCGGCGACGGGCAGGGTTGGCGTCCTTCAGGGAGCTGACCGAGGTCTTCTGGGCCGCCTGGAGTCTCATGCCCGGCCCGTTGCCGGCCTGCCTCTGCGGCGGTGTCATGGTCGGCAGGAAGCCAGGTCGCGTGAAAGCCGAACTTGGGTTCCGGCCGCGTTGGCCTTGGTGAGCTCGGCGTGAACGATCTGGCCTCCGAAAGAGGTGGAGATGGTCTGGGGTCTTCACCGGACCCTTCGCGGTCAGGACCAGATCCCTGAGGTGGCCAGGTCGTCGACCTGGGTGTTGAACTCAGTCGTTGAAGGCCATGGCCCCTCGGGGTTGGAGCAGCCCTTGAGACGGCGCACGCGAGCCGCGTCAGGACCGGACAGCCTTGTCGCCGAAGGCGGGCAGGCGAGCGACCGCAGGACCCGGCATTGGGGAGTCCTTCAGGGTGTCAGTAGGGGCGCGCCCTCCCAGGCGGCTCGATGGATGCCGATAGTCGCTGCGCTCGACGGCGCCTTGCCGAGGAGGTCGTCCAGCGGTTGTACGAGGGCCGTCTTGCGGGTCAGGACACCGAAGGAGGAGACCTTGGCGGTCTCGAGACTACCAGGCGACCTCCGGCCAACTCCGGCGCTCATCGTGGCACCTTCAGCCCAGGCGGTCGAGGCTGCCTTGTTGTAAAGTAGACCAGCGGGCCGGGTCCAGCGGACGACACGACGGTCTTACCCACGAGTCATCACATCGACCCCTCTAGAAGTGCTCATTACCTTCTCGGCCTGAGCGGAGACGTCGGTGAACAGGCCATGAAAACTGGGATCTCAGCGTGACAGAACCAGGCCAAACAGGGGCCGGTTCCGGCCTTGACGACGTTCTCCAAACGACGTTGTCCGCGACGCACCCGTCGAACAGGCCTCGACTTCATGTCGGTGCGCGGCGACCAGCGGCCACGATGTCGTTGACCCTAATCATCCCTACACAGGTGGGCAGGCGGTGCAGGTAGCGGATGACCCGCCGGAAGAAGCCCGTCCGGAAAAGCCGGTCGTGGCCGAGCAGCCACGGCGACATCGCAAGCGAAACAGAGCAGCCAGTGCGTGTTTCTTCATAGGGTTTCCTTCTTCACGTCATTGAAAAGGCGGCGATGCCGAAAGGAGAGGCGCGGCAGGCGGTGACAAGGCTATCGGCGCTGTCGGTGTTGTGGCGCGCGCCCGTAGTGAACGATGGATATGGAACGGGGCTCCGCCGAGGCAGCGGTGAGCCACGGTGCCCTCCTTCCTCAGACGGACGTCAGGGGCCCTGCATCGGCACCGTCGTGTTGACGAAACCAAGAGTTGTTGATAACCCGACGGTGGTCCGCAAAGGCGGCCACCTCACCCGGGGTCGAGGAGCCGCCCAGGCGCAGAACTCCTCCCAGCACCCGCGGCCAGAAGTAGCCCGTGCAGCAGCAGAGTTCACCACAGGAACTGCACCAGTGGCATAAACCGCCAGCCTCCCAAACTCCCGTGGACCGCGGGCAGACCTGGCCGTCCGCGACGTCGAGCACCAGGTGGCGGGACTGGTGACGACGATGTCGAAGTTACCCTACGCGCCGTTCAGACCGCCGGTCAGGTCAGGTGATGAAGTGCTCCTCACCTCGGAGCACGACGCCCGCGTACTCAGGCCAGCCGATCTCGGTCCACCCCAGGACATCGGCGGCGGAAGATGACGTGGGCGGTGACGCGGGCCCCACCCCGATGAGGCCGCCACCGGCACCACGAAGGCACCTGAATCCACCATTCAGCATCGCCCTGCTCGCCCCAGAAGGCGGTCCCCTCGGCGCCGGCGCAGATGATACTAATCACCTCGGGGCCAGGCCAGCACGCACCCCCGTCGTCGAGGACAAGACTCCACGTCACAACGCTTCCACCAGCGCCTCCGAACCCCCAGGCCGAGTAACAGGTCTGGCGTACCACAGGCTTACGCGACCATATCCGTCATCCAGAACAGGCGGCCCCGAGTTGATGACCGCGACAGCCAGAAACCGAAGGGTCAGCGGACGGCCCCGCGAACTCGTGGATGGCGCGGACTCCGCGACGATCTGCTCGACCGGTCGATAAGCTCAGGTGCTCGACGGCAGGGACGGTAACCGCCATAGCCGAGTCGGTCAGGGGGAACGATAGCGCGCCAGGCCTCAACCAGTACCGGTTGGCCTCGAACCAGATCGCCCCCCAAGTGGAAAGACACCGGGAAGAAACCGCGGCGAACAAGCCTCGGTGGCACGTGCGGGATATCGACAATCATCCGGCGAACCCGATCCCGACCGAGCCGACGACGGCGTCCAGACCAGTAATTGGCGAAGTCGCCGTGAAGCTGGTGCCGATCAGTTGTCGCCAGAAGATCATCGCCTCCTTGCCCTGGGCGTGGACGGCGTCGGTCAGGCTCACGCACACGGGAGCACACGAAGCGCTGGAAGTCCAGTCGCGGAAGGCATGGTGGGGACCCGGAAGGGGTTCGTAACGGCGTCGACAAGTACTCAACTGTCGGCAGTAAACCGTACTCCTCTCAGCAAGGCCTCCAGAGCGGGACTCACCAGGCGGGTAGCGAATCCAGTCGACAAGCGCTCGGTGGCATCGGCGCCGTAGACACATTGAAGTGGTAGAAGGTGGTGAGCGGACACATCCGCACAGCGGTGCTCCGTGACCAGGCGCTCAGGTGGGCGCGCGTGAGACCACGTGGCCTCCCGACACACGTCGAAGGATAAACATCCCTGACGCGTGGGGTCCTCATCCCAACCGTTGGTGAGGTAGTTGCACATCTGGGTGGTCCCAGATCTGGATCGCCAGGAAGGCGACGGTGCCAGAACGTGCCCGGCGAGGGCCTGTCGCACGATGACCGTCCGCCCGTCATCGATACTCCCGCGGAGACAGGCGACTCTGGCCGTGGTGCGGTCGTAGGCACTGCCACCGCGCGTCGTCGCAGTCGGTGTCAGGGCAGACCTGGTCGGCGAACAGGAGGCCAACAGGTCGATATGACGAGACCATCGGCGGTAGCAGCGACGGACAGACATAAGGAAGATCGCGTAGCTCCATCAGGGTGAGCATCGGCCAGGCGTTGTCCCGCATCCACGTAAGTAGACGCGGTGACCCTTTCGAGACGATGCGGGCGAAACGGTGCCATCCAGTTCACGCGGCGTCGGCGCCCAACAGGCGATGAGGCGGACCTCCTCATCCACCGGTCCCTGGATCGGCAGGGTGAAACGATCCCCCACCACGAGAGGAGCAACGCCGCAGGCTGGGTCTGGAGAGACATCAGCACTCTTCCGAACAAATAGTCTGAACTCCGAAACAACTGCAACGTCGCCCCGTCACTCTACTGGCGAGGCGGTCGAATGCCCTGGTGGCACCCTAGAGAGCCGGACACCAAGATCACCAGGGTGGGGTTGTCGGCACGGACTCCCAGCGCCACAGGGCACCCCATGCGACCAGGCCCAATGGCCCAGGTGGAGGTCACTCCAGCTCACGGCGGCGCGCTGGTCAGCCCGATCCTCAGGGCAGGCGGTGGGGCAGACGAACGTCGAAGGCGACCGTCCCCACAGCACGATCACCTCAGGGTTGAGACATCCGTCAGGATGAGGGGCGCGCGAGCTCCCGCTGGGAAGCTCCAGCCTCCAGGGTGAGCCTCGGCGTCAGCGATCCAAGCGCCGGCGCAAGACTCGATGCGCTCATCAAGGAGTCCGCCTCGTCACGCACCACGTCGCCCGGCAGATGAAGCCGGTCAGGACGCCGGCCAGGCGGGTCTCCCAGCAGCCGCCGCCACCGGCACTCCAGGCCTCAGGCTCCCGGGCATGTGGCCGACCTCTCCAGTCAGGCCCAACCACCACGCAGGAGGTGGCAATCAGAATGATGCAACCCTCACCTCCCGACAGATGAGCAAGGTTGCGCACCGTCCTGCGGCAGCGCTCCGCAGGTGGCCAGCGCAGCGAACGGCGTCAATTCTCCAGTGTGATGGCAGGACGCTCCTCCCCGGCCGATCGGCGAGAACGCGTCTATGACCCGGAACCGCCACGACGTCGCGCACTCAGAACGGGAGGTAGCTCACAGTAGTTACTGGCATGTCGATGATCCGGAACAGGCCGGGACGTTCCCTGAACGTCCCCTGCCCTCCATTTGCTCAGGGCCTGAGACACATAACCGCACAGCCAAATCATCGCCAGGGCTGTGTCCAGGCGTGACGACAATACCGCAGTCGCTGAAACCTCCGGTCAGGTCGTGACGGACAGAACGGCGACACCCGCAGATCTCCAGGCCGTGCCCGACGCTGTGCGGGGCCGTGCGCAGGCCATGCTCAGTCTGCCGACGTTCCGGACAGATCGGCTCCCATCCTCGACAAACAGGCCCAAACGACCGAAGATCGAACCGTCACCGGGCAACCCGTCTCCGCGCCAGGCGCGTGCGCGACAGGGCGGGACTCATCAAGAGGTGACGCAGGATGAACGACATGTTCGAGATGCGCACGTCGGCGTGGGCCGGGTCTGTGTGCGCGGGACTAAGGGACCCCAGAGGTCAGGAGCGCATCGGGATCATCCTGCACCGGCACGGCGTTCCCTCCTCCATCGATTTACCGATTGGTCCTGCGGACGGGCGTGCCCTCAGTGATTCAGGTGAGCCGGGAGGGGATTCGGCGGGCATAACTGCTTGCTCTCTTACTAACGCCGGAACGCCGCGACATAAATAGAGACTATCCACATTCTCGGCCCTGAGGGCCCGGTTGCACATACACGGACGTTGTTGGTTATGACTCGTTTGTGCGTGCTGGGACTCGAGGAAGCTCGATGTTCGTGATGATTTCAAAGCATTCTCGTGCTTATGAGCTCCATGCCCGACCTGCACGCCAGGTGGGTTCCACTGTTCTGCGGCAAATGACGCCGGACACGCCCACGAGGCGTATCAAACCAGAGATCCTATTCGCAAGATCTCGCCTATCAAATTAACCACTCGAACACTGCGGGACTATAAACGACTTCCGTCGTCATGAGATCCAGACGCAGCTCTCAACTCGTCTTCCGGACCCTCACGGCCAGGCCAGGCTAAATCGTGAGGAGTGAAGAAAAGTCATAGGGCCAACCATGTCTACAAGGTCTTCGGGCGGCAACAAATCCGACAACGTCAAGAAACCAGGCCAAAGCGGGACGCGGGACCAGCGAAAATCAGGAGCAGACCGCCGCCGTCATCGACACCACCTTCGACGTCACACTAGATCTTCCGTGGTCATGGGCCTGTCGGTCTCAGGAAGTCACCCTCATCACAAGTCCCAACAGCCTGCTGCCCATCACGGCCGGCAGCATGACCCTCTACAGGAGACCGCGCGTCAAAGTCAAGCGCGCAGTGCGCCGCGACGCGTCTCCATGGTCTTCAGAACCAACCCTTCATAACACACCGCACCGGTGGTGAGAACACCGCCGACCTGGAGGTCCGAGAATCGGCATCACGCGAAGCTCGAGCCGAGGCCTGTCCATGAAGTGAGCCTGGAGGCTGGGGCTTCTACAAGCAACGAGGCTCACCGGAGGATGCGCCAGCACGTGAACTGGCCCGGGCCCTGGCCACCAGAACGACATCCTGCTCATGGACGAGGCCTTCTCCGCGCTCGGCGCTCATCCGCCGGGAGTGCTGGGACACAGCTCTGCATCGACCTGCAGGGGCCCAGGCTCAGCATAGACGATCCTGTTCATCACCCACGACCTCCAGCGAGGGCTACCATGCGGACCTGGAGACCGCATCGCCATGATGCCGACGGTCGCGATCGAGAACGGGTCGAGCACCGCCGAAGGATCCTGGGTGACCCGGCCTCCGCTACGTCTCTCGGTTCGTGGCCGACGTCGACCGCAGCGGGTCGGCAGCCCGGCTCTGTCAGCAGGAGCGTACGCGTCCTGGGCTCGGACCGCAGCCCACGCCGCCCCGACTAGGCTCCTGCAGAGGCAGCCGCCGTGGCTAACGCTGAGTGCCAGCGCGACCGCACGCCCTTCGGCCACGTCTGGGAGGACGACGTCGCGGAGCGGTCAAGGGAGCTCCAGCGCCCTGCCGCTGTCCACGATCCACGAAGATACCGGTCGTGTCGCACTCGACTGTCGGCAAGCCAGTTCGCCCGCCACGCCGCGCAACGCCGCGCCCTACATCGTCGATGGAAATCGTCGACGACGGATGACATCTCCGGCGTCATCCGCGCGTCGACGCGCAGCGGCGTCGGTGAAGCAGAACAGGAGGCCGGGTCGTCCAGCGCCGCGCGCCGCTCTGGCAGCGTTCGAGCAAGCCGCGGAGCAACAGGCCCGCGAGGCCAGTGAGACCACACCGGGCCAGAAAAGGGCCGACGCCTGATGATTCCCGTGCAGACTCCTCTTCCCAAGTCCCCTGCGTCTGTGAGTCGAGGTCCTCATCGAGTGGATCGGAGTCCACCTCCGCGGCTTCCTCACCGCGATCTCCGGGCCCGGCGTTCACTGGTCGGCGACAACCTCGTGGACCTGCTCCCGCCAGCCGATACCTCCGCTGCTCATGGTGGTGGTCTTCGTCCTGGTCGCCTGGATGGCGAAGTCTGGAAGCTGGCAGTGAGGGACCGCCGTCACCGCCTCATCATCGTCCCTGGGCGGTGGGTTCAACGCGATGGAGACAGCTGGTCCTGGTGACCCTGGCGACCTGACCGCTCTCGTCTTCGCCGTCCCCTGGGATCTGGGCCCGCCCGCACTTAAGCCCACGTCGAGCGTCCTCGTCCGCCGGTCCTCGACCTCTCATGTCTGCAGACGATGCCGGCATTCGTCTACCTCCTCGCCCTCTGTCTGTTTTCTCCATCAGGGTGGTGCGGGATATTCACGCTCATCTTCGCGTGCCCAGGGTGCGCATGACCAGTACGGGCATCAAGCAGGTGGACAGGAGGCCGTGGAGGCGGGCGTTCCTTCAGCGCCACCGACTGGCAAGATCCCAGGGCATCCGCTGCCCTGGCCGTCCCCACCATCATGGCGGGCGTCAACCGGGTCATCATGCTGGCCCTGTCATGGCCGTCATCGCGGGCATGGTCGGTGCCAAACGGCCTGGGAAGGGTCGTCAAAGGCGCTCGCGACGATCATTCGCCAGAACACCGAGGCGGAAGCCTGTCCATCGTGTTCCTGGATCACACCGGACCGGGTGACCGCGACCTCGAGAGCGCCGCGGGAGAAGGCTGCTGCTCTCACAATCAAAACGGTGACCCATGACTCGACGACGCTTTTCACTTCGCCCTCACCGGCGTCGGGCGTATCGAAGGAACCACCATGCAGACCTCCCGCCGCACCTTCACCGCCACTCTGGCCTCCTGGCGGCGGGACCCTGTCCGCCTGCAGCAGGGTTCGGGCGGGGAGCAAGCAGCGGCTCCACCTCGGGTTTCTTCCGTCATGGAGCGATGGGCTGTCCGCGTGACCCACCTGTAAAACCCCAGGCCCAGAAAGGCAGACTGCCAGGTCAGGCTCTGGATCTCGGTGAGGCCGGACCGCTGACGCGGGCCTCAGCGGGGCGGTCGACCTCTTCCCTCCGCGTGGCGGACGTCACCCAGAAAATTCACATGGACAGTACCGCGCCACCATCGGATCCAGGGACCCTACACGACTCGGCAGGCTGGCTGGTCCGTCCGGACTACTCCTCCATGCAGTCGATCGAGTTATCCCACACGCCTCGCAGATCGACAACACAAGATCATCGGCATCGAGCCAGGTGCCAGGACTGACCAAGGTGTCACAGGAGGACGTGATCCCAGCCGGTTTGGAGGACCTGAAGTTCCTGACCTCCTCCACCACCGGGATGCTGGCCGGTAAAAGCCAGTCGATGCCAGCAGGAGATCGTCGTGACCCTGTGGCACCCCTTCTAGGCGAACACCACCTATGGCATGGGGACTGAAGGACCCCAGGGCGCGCTCGGCAAGGAGGGGCTTCACTTCCTGGGCGCGAGGGCTTCGCACGACTTCCCGAGATCACGTGGCTTGGCTCCATCAAGATGGATGAGGCCACCTGCAACCTCGGACCTCGTCGTCAACACCGGCGAGGGCCGGGAGGATGAGCCGCCATCGCCTGGGCCAAAAGGCCCCAGTACGACTTCGAAGTCCTGACGCCGGACGTGAAGGGCTTAGGTGGGACCCGCCCGGCAGTGCGGTCCGGTCCGCCGGAGCGGCGCGGGTGGGTCCGCTGACAGGGACATTCCACGCGGCCGGGCGTCCTGCTCCAGCCGAGGCGTTCGACGCCGTGGGGCCATAATCGATCCGCACGCGCAGGAGGACGTCCCCGGCGGGAAGAAATCGCACCCGCGTCTGGAATCCCCGGCCAGACGGCGCCGTCGCCGACCCGCGCTCTGAGCGCAGTGACGGCGGGAGGGCCTCTCCAGTCTCGATGCGGTTGCCGTCCTCGTCGAGGTAGTAGCCTCGTCATCGATGGGGCGGAAGTTCATCCGACCGTCGTCTCTCGGCAGGTACCCGCGTCATCAGCCGGGTCTGACGACCGCGTTCCTTCATCTCCTCACAGACATCAATCTTCACGGCCGTTCAGCGTGCACGTGATGAGCATGAATATAACGCCGTGACCAGGTCAACTGGACGACAATTGCAGTGCGAAGACCATGCCTGCCAGCACCGCGCCGATGGCGGGACAGATGAAGCCCGCCACGGTCCGCTACACCGCATTCATGTCGTTGGTGCGTTGAGCGCGTGGTCAGACGCACGATGCTGCGTCAGGCGTTTCTCACCGCGGTCGCCAGAATGGCGAATCCTGGATCTGGTCTGAACTGAGTCCGGCGCGGTGAGGGTGGACCAGATGGCTACGACCCCCCAGGTGATTGCCTCAGAATGCCCAATCCGATCCGCCGTACACCCCACAGAAACGCACGGCTTCAGGGGCGGTCTGGTGTTGGTGACGTCGCGTGCTCATATGCCCCTTCCTGACGCTCAGGATCACGCTCTCTCACCTAACAAGCCTGTGATCGTCATCGCAGTTCGAGGTCTGTTGAGGCGGCCGGTCCGCGGCTACAGCACCGCGTGGGCAGTGCGATGCGCGGGCGGGCAGGTGCTTGCGGGCGTCGCGGTCTGCGGTGACGTATTCAGTGGGATCGGCTGGGGCTGGTGAATGCGCTTCTGGAGGGGCGTCGTAGCTCCGGAGAGTGTCCCGGCCTCTCAATGAAGGGGCGACGAAAGCCATGAACGGCAGCCACGTGAGAGCCGTCAGCGCCGTCGTCGATGCCGGGGCGAGGAAGCGAGCGGCCAGAATCCTGGACCGCGGGCACGGTCGCGGCGATGATCGTCAGCAGCGAGCATGGGATCCCGTGAGCGCCAGGCCCATGATGAGCCGATGGGCCGAAGGCGTCAGATCCAGATCGCCACTGCCACCAGGGAGACAAGCACGCCCTGCCGAATCACAGCCGGCGCGAGGTCAGCGCCGACCAGATCAGCACGATGACCGTCAGGCCGACGGCGCTGGGCAGCCAGAACCAGGCGGCCATTGCGGAGACGGGCGTGACGGGCTGGCGACGCGTCCCCGACCCGTGCTGCCCTCGTTCATGACTTCCCTCGGTGTCATCGCAAATTCAACCGCACGGCATTCTCAAGGCCCGCGGACAGAAACCTGCGCTCACACGCTCGAGTGCTGGACCGGGCGGACGACAACGCCAGACAGTCACTGCACAGCCCGTGGACGTTGCCGGTGGCCCCGCCACCCATGTCGGTTTCGATCGTCTCGGTGAAAATCGTGCGTATTCTGTGCCCGTGGTCGGACCTCAGCATACCACGCGGATCGACATCACCTCTCTTCATGCTCAAGACTCACACCGAACTGCTGGATCGCATCGACCGCGCGGTCATCCAGGACATTCCTCTGACGACACAGTTTCGCGGCATCACCCGCCACGACGACGTCTGCTCCACAACCCCGAGGCTGGGCGAGTCCGCCCTTTCTGGACGTACGGGCTGGAAGCCAGCGCCCTGGCTGCCCCCGAACTGTGCCTGGGAACTCCTCCCACCCCGCTACAGCCGAGACCATCTCCGTCAACGTGACCGTCCCTGAGATCGGCGCCCGGGACGCCTCCGATCTGGTGCGGGCCACTCCGCGCCAGAGACCGCCAGGTCAAGGTCAGCGGCTTAGTGACAGCGCTCGGCGGACTCTGGAGCGCCTCGAGGCGGTCCGCTCGGGCACTGGGGCGTTCCGGCAGGTGCGCATCGGCGTCAACGACGTTGCCTGGGACCTGGACTGCGCCGCGCGAACCTGCCCCTCATGGACCGGCGGGCCGCCGGAGAGGCTGGAGTATCGCCAACAGCACTGCGCGCCGTCTACGACCTGGCCGGGCTGCGCCGCGCCGTCGACAGTGCTCACCGCCGCCGGCGACGTCGATCGGCTATCCGCCAACTGGAGATCTCGTCCACCGGCCGCTGCCGACGTCCGCCATCCTCAGAAAGTGGCGCCCCGCTGAGCAGGTGCGCGGACGCCTGGACTTATGGCGAACGCCGTGGACTGCCCGCGGTCGTCTCCTCCGCCCTGGACGCACTCCGTGGAGCATCGCGCCGGCGCGACGCTCGCCTTCAGCCTGCCCTCCCTCAGTCCGCCTGCGGGCTGGGGGACCACGCGCCTGCTGACAGGACGTCGCCGAGGCCCAGCGTCACCCGCTAACGGGACCCCTGCGACTGGACCCGCCGCCCCGCTCGAACTCCTCCTGAACGAGTCAAGGCCGGGCCCTACCTCACCAAGCACTGGCAGACGCGCCCTGCTGCACTGGCGGCGCCCTACCCCGCCGCCAGCGCGAGGCCCGACACCAGCCGGGCCGTGGCGGGCTGCCACTGCCCACACCGACCGCGCGCAGGCTCACCGTACTGCTGACCAATCGCAGAGCAGGCCGGCGGCCGCTCTCGTATCGCCCTGTGACCCGATCCCGGGCGCCACCATGCTCACGCCCGCCATGACGCGCGCCAGCCACGTGGCACCTCCTGGCCGAGGCGTGCGCGAGGTCATCTGGCCGGATCGCGCAGCTCCCGCTGGCAGAGCCCTGGCCGCCACGCCGGACACCCTACGCCTGCGCGTCGTCTGGATGAGCGCAGCGCGACTCCACCAGCCCTGAGGGGCCCCGCGCCCACGCACAGACGGGCACAGCCGCTGCCGCCGCCGTCGTGACCACCTCGGGCACGTCTCCCAACCTCCACCCGGCAATCAGCGAGGCCGACGCCGCCAGCATCCCCTGCTCGTATCAGCGCCGACCGGCCCCACGAGGCGTCGCTTTCAACGCCAGCCAGACCACCCAACAGACCGGGCTCTTCCGCGCCGGCCCTGCCCCTGGGTGTGGATGCCGCGACCTGACGCCACCTCGGCGGCCACGCAACCGACGCCGCCATCACCGGGCAGGTGCGCCGCGTCACCGCCACCACCAGGACCCTCAGCAGGATCGGCGGACGAATCAACGCCCTTCCGCCCTGACAGCGCAGGACGCAGCGGAGGGCGCCGGTGCGGCGCCGGCTCACCACCACCACCCAGCTCCCAGCTGCCCGGGCAGCAGTACCGGCCAGGCCCCGGAAGGCCCGGTGCCAGCCAGACCGCCTCCACTGGCTCATAGCGCAGGGAGGATCTCGATAAACGCCAGTGACACCGCCACCGGCTCATCGGCTCCTGGCCGGAAACCCACCTCAACCCAGCCTCTGTTGACCACCTCCCAGGCCCGCAGCCCGCAGGCCCCTGAGCCGTTACCAGCTACGCCACACGCAGGCCGCAGCTCACACGCGACCAACACCTCCTCGTCCTGGAACCCAGCCTCAGCAACTCCATCACCTCGCTCCTGGGGCGCGACGACCTCGACATCACCGTCCTGACCGAAGCGCGCCCGGTGGACCGACGTCCCGGGCAGGCCAACGTCGTCCTGAACGATCCCGATCTCAGCCAGACGACGCACCTCCAGCAGCCCGTCTCACCGCCTCCCTAGCCTGAGGCGCCGACGCAGCATGGATAGAAAACTCTGGCACATGAGCCGTGGCGAATATTCCCGAACCGGACCGCTCCAGCAGCGCCAAACCGCCCTGGCGGGCCGTGTGGAGACCAGCCAGGCCCCGGCGCCAACCCTCCTGCTGGAAACAACCATGACGGTTGGCACTGGACCGACTGCCCAGCCAGCGCCCGCACACGAGGGGTCGCGAACCGCAGCCTAGCAGGCATCGACCAACACCATATCCAGGTCGGACTGGATGACCTCCAAGAACCGGTTCGCGCCGTCATGGAGCGACCACCTCCCTCGACGCCCATGTCACCCCGAACCGGGGCGCGCGAGGAAAACCCACTACAGGTGATCGTCGTCAACGACGCGAAGCACGATCTTCTCCCAACATTACGCCCGCACCCGCCATCACTGCCGGTTCGAACAGCTCTTCACCGCCCTCAGCGGGCGGTGTCCTTCGCAGCAGCCCCTGAAACCCGTCCACGTCCCCAACGATGTCGACGCCTCACTGGCTCCTGGCCGAACCGATCAACGGCGTGACGTCGTCGTCTGGGAGGATACCACAAGCACAGTCCTCACCGTGACAACGAACGACGATGAGATGGACGGCAGCCAGCGGGATGGGACCGCGGCGGTGGATCAACTACCACGACCCTGCCCACCTCCAGCCCGCTGCGATACAACAGTTACACGATCCACAGCACAACCTCAGGAATCATCGGAAACAGCACAACCCTGTTGTCTACCCGTGGATAAAGACGACCGCCCGGAGCACAGAATGACGGATACGACAGCGAACCGAAGAACCACCGGCCCACACAGGCCGAGCGGCGCGACAACGCTCACTCCGGTATCGACTCTGGTCACGCCAGCAACCAGAACGACCAACAACGGCGGCCTCCGATAACGAGGCGCCAGGCGCGACAGGACCACGGCCTGGCCACCAGGCTCCCCCAAGCCTCCCACCGACCATTCCTCCACAGGTGCCCTTTCTCCGCACAGGACGCACCCGCCGAGCCCCACCTCGCAGTTCCCGCCAGGCAGACCGCGTCGCCACATCTCGCAGCCACCCAGGGGCAGTACCAGCCCCGATCACACCGCGCAGCAGCATAAGGGCAGTACCCACGCCCCCTCAAGTGCAACGACGCCGATCAATTACTCATCCCGCCAGGCCCTACAGGGCAGCAGACACACATCAGCCGCCCTATGGCGTCCCGACGACGCCCGTTGGCTACGCCGCCGGCGCAGAGTCCTATCAGCCTCAGATGAAATGACAGCGCAAGAGCCGCCGACGAGGCGGCTGGTTCATGGTCGCCTCCGTGCCGGTCGCCTCCTGCACAAAGCCGGCCCATCAAAACATCAAGGCTCGACGCCAGGTACGGCGGCGCGCACTAACATCCTGACAGCCCCCACCGCCATCGCCACCAGGGCGACCAAGACCGTCTGCCCGAGCCGACTGGGAACCGTCCTAAGCCGCCGTGTCCAACGCCATCGTCTCCATCGCCGTCGCGCCACGGACAGGGCGAGCCCACAGGCTCAGGTCATCTTCGACAAGGAGGGCACATCATCACGAACAACCACGTGGTGGCGGGGCCTCAAGATCAGGTGACGCTTCACGACTGACCGCGTCCATGAGCTAGAACCCACCAGCACCGACCCCGCCACCGACCTGGCGGTCATCCAGGCTCAGGACTCCCAAACAACCTCACCGTCGCCCCAGCTGCAACTCCGACAAACGTACGGTCGGGCGATCGCAGCGATCAAGACAACCCGGCCTGTCTCCACCGTCACCACCGCATCATCTCCGCCCTCAGGCCCACCGTCAACTCCAAACGAGGACGGATCCAGTGACTCCGCAGTCTACTCAACGCCATCAGATCGACGCCCCCATCCCCAGCAACTCCGGAGCGCACTTACGAGAAGGGCAGGTCATCGGATCACCAGGCTCCATCACACCATGAGCCGCTCCAGCAGCAGCGGAAAATCCGGAAGCATCAGCATCAATTTCGCCATCCCCATCAAGCGGCCGACAAAGTCGCCAAGAACCATCAAGTGATGCCACCACTACGCAAGTCACCCTCGACACCGATGACGCGGCCGACGAGAAGCGCGCCCGACGCAAAGTCCACCTCGGTAAAACAGCTCGCCGGCTGACAAGGCCGACCGAACGAACAACGTCGTCGTCGCCATCGATCGAAGACCACCGCCCAGGGTCGCTCTCACCGACTACGTGCGCCAGTACTCCGCCAACGACAGGTCAAACCACGATCATCACCAACTCCAGAAGCAAGACATCGACGACCCTGGCCACGGCGAGACTCCTGACCGGAAGGTCCACAACTGCTCGAGACCGACGGCTCCAGGTGGAGCGTCAGTCCGTCTCCCAGTGGAGTTCCAGGACGGCGAGACGGTGTTGAGGCATCAGGTCCGAAACGGCGCGCAGCCCGACCGTCAGCGAAGGTGCTCAGGCGTTCAGTGGCTGCTCGGGGGCAGGTAGCCGATAGGTGTCAGATCTCGATGATTCTTGAGAACGTGACGGCGTCAGCCTGGTGTTACTCCGATGAGACATGGTGGCTCCTTCCATGAATCGTGGCGGTGTCCGTTGGCCTGAGTCGAGGCTCGATACCTCTTGCTGACGATGATCCGACGCCTCACGGGCTGGAAGCCTTGAAAAGCCTGCGGGAGATAGGGGAAACCAAGGTTAACCAGTGCCGCTAAGGCTGCGATCCGATCAGTCGCCGGTGGGTGTATCAGCCGAGTGATGACAGCAAGCGGCGTTCTTGAACGCCCAGCGGTGAATAGCGACTTAGCGGGGCATGCCGGTTGGAAATTGGTCGCGACGACGATGGCTGTCGTGACTCCAGTATGTTCGGCGGCTGAAAGGAAGTATTTGGACGGGATGAAACTGCGTAGTACGACGATGAAGAACAGCGGTGAATCATAGCCAGTGTGGTGGTGCTTCGGTGAGAAACATGGGGATGCTGAACATGGCTGCAGCCTGACGATCGCTCCGAAGACAGAGGTGCCCGATACGGTTCTTGTCGATGCGTTCAGCGTGATGATGGAATAGGTTGCCTTGCCCGTCAGAATACTCATAGCAGTCATCACTTGCGTTGACGTATGTTCTGTCTGGCAGCTCCAGGTCCAGGAGCCATCGGTCCGTTCTTCAGTGGGTTCCAGGACGGCGGGACGGTGCGGGGCCTCAGGTCCGGGCACAGCGCGCAGCCGGGTAGCTTCTGGAAAGGTGCTCGGAGGCTTGAACTGGCAGCGCATACTCGGGAAGGTGTGATGGGGTGGCAACCAGGTTTTCGTGGTCCTTGATGGCGATGACCGCGTGTCCTGATATACACTGCCCCGATGAGGCGATGGGTGGGCCTGCCATGGAATGATTGTCGTACATCCATTGATTTGGGTGGTGGGCTCCATTGTTGTAAGGAGATTCTCAGCCGAGTTGCCACCTGTGGGCGGAGAATTGAAAAATGCTTACAGCCGCCAATTGCGCCCAGATGTTGCCAATCAAATAGATCATCAGCCACCACGCGGCCCAACATTGCAACAATCGTACTCCACAACGCTGGAGAGAACACAAGTGAGAAAGAATTATTGCCCACTTCTGCCCAGATCAATACAGCGGAACAGTTAGTTCTACCCGCGTACCGACTGAATTGATACGGTATTCCTGTGGAAATCTGGCGCTAGCACAAGTAGAGATGGCATGGTACATGCTTATGAAGAAAGACCATATAAAGAAGGCCTATCAACGCAGGGGTGTTGCCGGTTCAGTAGGGGAGAGTGAGAGGGCCACAAAGAGGTGCAGATTAAGGGCCAGTATTGCTAGCAAGACATTTCTCCTCTTGTCTGCTAGGGCTATCAGATCAATCTGAGGTGACGCGTCGCCATCGAGCTAACGTTCTGATGTCCTGACGGGGCAATTTTCGTAGAGTCAGTGATTGGCGCTCCACTGTTTCTGGCGACTTCCTTTGATGTAGGCGAGGGTGATGTAGCGATAGGACCCGTACTGCTGCCCTCTTACGCTTGTCGGAGGGCACGGCGTTGCTGGTGTGTTTTGAGAACGGTGTCATGTGACGTAGTCATAGCGACGGTATTCAGATGAAGTTTCCGCAACTTCTGCTGGACTCTCATATAGAATACCAGGTCCGAGCCATCGGTCCGTTCTTCCTCGGTGGAGTTCCAGGACAGCGAGGACGGCGCTGAGGCATCGGGTCCGGAGAAGCTCGCGCGCGGGCGCCGTCGGTGGTGAGGTGTTCGAGGAGCGGCTCGAATTGACGCGGAAGGTCAGCGGAAGGAAGGCGATCCGGATGCTGCGACTCTCGTCTCTTCCTGAAGAAATCACAACGATACCCTGTTGAAGTCTCGCCAGCCTCAGTGTGCCCGCCAGTGATGGAGTCGATGACCGTCGACTGAGTGAACTGGATGCCATTCCTTGTCATAGTGATTCGGTTCAAGAGGTTGTGGAGCGTAACTTCCGTGCAGGTTAGGTGGATGCTGAGATGCGAGGATGAATGAGTGCGGCGGGGCCGATCCGGTCTCCGAGTGTGGGTATCGACCAGGTGAATACCGCTTAACGGTCCGGTGAGAGGTCAGGGGTGAGAAAAACTGGTCTCGTAGGCTGCACCAGAAATGTGAGGGCAGCGCGCGTTGCCAGCGTTCTTGGAGGTGCGATGCGCCCCCTTCTCATAGGCGCCTTCACGCGAAAAGCAGAGGCGTGTGGTGTGCAGCTGAAGTGACGCAGGATGCCTATCCGTGTTGTTTCATTGTTGAGCTGATACGAAAAGCTGGAGAATCGCCGGCACGGGCACCGCAAGCGTAACACGAAAAGGGCCGTACTGCTGCCTGTCTCCCGCCCGTCGGTGGAGACGAGTGATGCTGGTTCGTTTCGAGAACAGTTTCATGTGCTGAAGTGCTGACCGGATCTATTGCGTGAGTTCTTTTGCGGTAGTCTGCTGACGAATACCGGATCCGACATCGTGAGTTCTTCCTCAGTGGGACTCGGGACGGCGAGACGGTACTGCTGAGGAGCTTCGGGGCTGAGAGGCGGCGCGCAGCCGGCCATCCGTGGAGGAAAGTGTTCGGGAAGGCGCTCGAGGCGCTATGCTCGCAGAGGTAACTCGCGTATCGCGGGCTCGTGATGGTTCATCGAGATGATGATGGCGTCGCCTTGGTGGACTCCGACTGGTTGGGAGTGGGTCTGCACAGGGATCTCGTTGGTGTGTCCGTGGAGTCTGCGGGTGAGGTTCGACGCCGGTACTGTTCACGAGAGTCCACGGCGGCAGTGGAGCCTCCCCGCACGAGGCAGGGTCAAATAAAGTGCTGGTGTGCCTGCGATCAGAAGAGCGGCAGGCGCTTTCCCACTCGGCACTTTCTCGAGAAACGAGGACGATGCCGACTGCCAAAAGGCACGTATCCCGCTAAACAATACTGGCGTTTCGCGAAACCACATGGGATCGGTGTACGCGTGGTTGTCAGAAATTCCCATGCCTTCTACCATGTCGCCACCGTAATGTGTCGCCCGTCTCGTTATTCACTTTTTCAGAGTGCTTGAGAAATGGAGTAGAAATGAGTGGTGCAGCGACGAGTAGAAGAGATCAGCCAGCGGTTACAGTTCCGCGCTCTGATATGCTGCGGGCTCGCGACGATAGCGCTGATGGTGGCGGTGAAAACAGCAAAAGACGTCGGGCGACCGCTGCAGTCGACTGTACTGCGAGACAACGTTCCACGATGGGTTTCTAGCGAGGGTCATTTAAATGCTTCTGCGTAAATTAGCTTGCTGCCCTTTCACAACTGGTATTAGGAATGTGCAGTTGTGGCGCTGCTCGCTACGCAGGGTTGGTGATGTGATCGGCGTGGTTGCACGCGATGAGCGGAAGTTCGTGTTTAACGCTCTCAGGGCGTTTCGTTGCGAGCGGTCGACAAATGGTCAATGCTTCGCCTGCAGTTTGTGTGATCAGATCGACGGTTGAGCGATCTATGTGAGGTTGCGCTGAGGTGCGGTCGTGGGTTTGAGCGGTGGTGGTATTGTTCTCTGCGCAAGGGTGATGGCGTTCCTGTGGGGAAGATTCATGTCGCGACAGCCCTGAAACGAGGCCATCACCGTGCAACTGACTACCACCGGGTTTGATATGTCCGCCGGTTGCCCAACTGACTGCAGTGATCACTCAGAGCGAGCCGTCGATCCCGTCCTGCGGTCCTCGGGTGGTCCGGTTGCAACAGGCGACACTGATCTTCCTGCGTCTGTACCTGCCCAGGCCGCCATCGGCGGCGCTCGGCGTGTCCCAACCCACCGTCTCCGGGCCGTGCAAGGCGCGACCGGGCTGGTCGCCTGGCTCATGACGCTTGTGTGCTGGGGTGGGGTGCTCAGGGCGGTGAAATTTGCTCGGCCGTTGGTGTCGGCGGCGTTGATGTGGTGGCCGTTGATGGTGATGACGACCTCCTGTAGAGCCGCATGGGCTCGCGTACGATCTCGCGATGCTCTTCCGGTGGCCTCCTGGAGGTGGTGGGCGCGGCGTCAGGCAGCCCATCCTGCCATCGTCAGGTGGGCCTCGATGGCATCAGAGTGTGGTGGAAGACGGGGCGAGCTCTCAGGTCATGCTTGCTCATCCGGAAAGACTGCTCGACGTGCCACAGGCTCGTGATACGAGACCACCTGCGGCGCCCATCAGGCAGGACGGAATGTTGGTGACGTAGCCCTTGAGCCCAGCCGGGCGCCGGGCCCTGGCCAGGAGATGCCTCATCGAGACCTGGTCTCCCCTTGCGGGTGGTGACAAAACGCGTGGACTTGAGGGCGCTTGTCATGCCGGCGATGACCCTGGCCCTGTTCTCTGGGCGTCGCAGTGGTTTGTCTGGTAAAAGCCGCTTGGATGACAGGCCAGATGGCCTCCACGAGGCCGGGATGGGTAACGGGTCCCAGACAGGCTCGGCTGCGTCTCTTGTCCCGCTCGGTGTTGGAGCCTCTTCTGGGGGTGATGGTGTCGATGACCTGGCCGTCGGTGAAGGCGTCCCGTAGCCGAGTGGGTGGGCCTCCGGGTCGCCTGGGCACGGGTGGTGCGTGAGACCGACGATGAGCCGACTCCGGCCTCATCCAGCGCGTTCAGAGACCACCCTGAGAGCATGCCGGCGTCGCGACTACGACCAGGGCTCGACAGCGGCACTGGCGGAACTGTTCAACGACACCGACAATCGTGTGGTCTCGGCGGTTGCCCTCCAGCAACCAATTCTCAGGAAGCCGGACCGGTCGACCAACGGCCGACGATGATCTGGGGTTCGACCCTTCTCTTCTAGAACAGCCGACCTTGTGCAATTTCGTCCTCCTTCTCGGTCTCAGTAGAGCGTGGTGACGCCCGGCAGAGACACGGCGACACGTCGCCGGCGGCCCATGGCGTGCTTCAGAGCCGCGGCACTGATGGCCTGGCGGTGAGTCGCGCTCGATGCAGCGGCGAGGGCGGAACAAGGTCCGCGTCGACCGACTCCAGACCCAGGTCTGCCAGCACGCCGGGCACCTGGGCCTTGCAGGTGGTCGGCTCGATCAACGCGCCAGGACCATCTGCTCAAAAGGCCCGATCACCACCGAGCCGCCTCACCCAGCCCCAGGCGCGTATGCACGTGCAGGGCGATCACAGCAGGGCCCGAGCGCGGGCAGGCCACCACCCGCGCCGACGTTGGCCGGGCCTGTGGAGGCTGGCGGTGGCGCCGATAGCACGAGGGCAGGTCAGGGCAGGCGGTCCGGGCGATGCGGCGCCGACCGATCTCCATCAGGGCCGCCGTTTCTCTGCCTGGGTGTGAGGCTGAGCTGGGTGCTCGATGACCTTGTCCGACGTCCTTCGCCCGGCCGCGATCTGCTACCGCCATCGCTCCTCGAAGCAGTCTTGACCCTACGCGAAACGGGCTACCACCCCACCTACCGGCCGCTTGGTGTGCCGCTGCACCCCCAACATGACGGAATACCAACGAAAAATCAGCCCCAAAAACCTAGACCCGCCAAACTGTCACGGAGTCAGGCCAGGCTGCAGCCGCGTGGTGACGAGTGAAGACAGCGAGGTGAATCATGGCCAGTGCTGTGGTGGCGCTTCCTGTGAGACTATGGGGATGCTGAACATGGCTGCGGCACGGCGATAGCTCCGAAGAACAGAGGTGCCCGATACAGTTCTTATCGATGCGTTCCGGCACATGTAATGGTGGTGTGCCTTGCCCGTCAGAAACTCATGGCGGTCATCCTGCGTTGACGTTTGTGCATCGTCTGGCGGCTCCAGGTCGAGGAGCCGTCGGTCCGTTCTTCCTCGGTGGGTTCCAGGACGGCGAGGACGGTACTGAGAGCCTCTGGTCCCGAGAGCTTAGCGCGCAGCTGGCCGTCGGTGGTGAAGGTGTTCAGGAGGCGTTCGAGCTGGCGGAAGGTTGTGGAAGGAAGGCGGTCGGATACTTCAGTTCTCGTCTCTTCTTGAAGAGCCGACGATACCCTGTTGAGTCTCGCCAGCCTCGGGTGTGCCCGCCGGGAATGGAGTCGAGTGTGGCCGTCGAATTGGTGAACTGGTTCGTTTCTGTCTATAGTGATTCGCTTCAACGAGGAGGTTGTGGAGCGCACTTCTTCGGGTGAGGGTGGTATTTGAATAGGGATGAATAGTGCGGCGGGGCCGATCCAGTCTCCTCGAGAGTGAATTGACCAGGTGAATATCGCTAGCGGTCCGGTGAGGGATGTAAGGAGTGTGAAACTGGTTTCGTAGGCTGCCAGCAACGCAGGGCAGTGCATAGTTACTGGTGTTCTTCGAGAGTCCATGTACGCCCTTTCCTATGAGATACCTTCTGTGAAGAGGCGACTGTATGGTGCAAAGAACTGAAGTGAAGTACAGGAATGCTATCGATGTTGGCGCATCATCGAAACGATATGTAAAAACAAAAGAGATCCGGCGATGCGAGGCAAAGGCGAGCACAACGAGCAGGCCGTACTTTCTGCCCCTGTCTCCGCTTGTCGGTGAGACGGTGATACTGGTTCGTTTCGAGAACAGTTCATGTGCTGAAGTCTTAATGGATCTGTGTGGGTTCTTTGCGGTGGTTCCGCTGGAGTACCAGGTCAGGAGGCAGTCGGCCAGTTCTTCCTCGGTGGGTACCAGGACGGCGGGGACGGTGCTGAGGGCCTCCTGGGCCTGTGAGAACCTCGAGCCGGCCGTCGGTGGTGAAGGTGTTCATGATGCCTTCGGCGGCGCATGCTCAGGGGCAGATAGCCGATGAGGGTGAGCGGGTCTCTGGAATGATTCTTGAGAACGATGACGGTGTCGGCCTGGTGGATCGCCATGAGATGTGGATGGGCGTTCAGAGGAAGGTGTTGGTGTGCCCGTAGATGCGAGCGAATTCAATACCGCTCTTGGTCAGGAGATCTCTGCCTGTGGGTCCTCCTGCACGAATGATGGGCATCAAGTATGGGATCCAATAGTGAAAAAGCATGGTTGGTGCTATCTATTCTTGCGCGCGCTCGTAGGGCCCAGGCTGCGATGCCAGAGGCGGGAGATACTCACTAATAGCAGTGTTTCAAGTTTCCAGTTGACCAGTGTCCTTGTTGTCGTTCTTCGTGCTGTGTAGCAGTGATTCCTGTCTAATCCTCCTCAAGAGAATTTGAGGCGATTTAGGTGCCTTCTTTGAAAGTTGATATGAAGTAACATTAATAGTCCGCGTCAAACCTGGTCGGAACTGCCTGCAAGGCTCAGATGCCTGGTACGCTAAAGGTGTTTTCTGCAATAATAAAGGGGTGATATCGAAGCAGTTAGACTCTAATAGTCGGCAACTATGAGAGCAGTATTCGTTTTCATCATAAAAGTATTTTGTCGTCGCGATCGCTCGCTTACGAGTTGTAATGTTATGCCAGGGCAACAAGCCGTCCTGAATGCTGGCAGGCGATGTTTGGGGTGCAATGAGACTTTCATCTCCGGAAGAAAGTAGATCTCGCAACTGAGTTTTTGAAAGCCTCATCCGAATACGGATTTCCAAGCAGATCCGGCGGTGGCATTCAGGCGTCGCGATGCCTTCATCAATGCGTTCCCGGGTACGCGAGGAACTGCGCTCGTAGGTTTGCCTGCGAGCGATGGCAGAACCAGCAACCGGCCACCGGCAGTGGCGATCGCGGGAGCAACAGCTGTTACTCCGGCTGCAGCCCGCTGCCTATGTGCCATTGTGGCGCAGTGGCGCCAAGGCTCCACCAGCAAAACCTGCGGCGGTTTCAACGCCGACTTCGGCTGGAGATTTTCTTGATATATTTCATATCCAGAGAGACCAGGGTTCCGATGACTCCTGCTCTTTTTCCGTACTTGCGGCTTTGCTGGCGAACTCTGGGGTTGAAACTTTATATTTAGGCGAGGGGCCTCAGCTCTCTTAGCCTGAGCTCCTTTTTCGTTCCCACTCACCATTTCGTCTTTTTGGGCTGAGGGACTTTTCTTGGTATCTTTTGTGGCTGCTGGCTTTCCTGTCTTTAATAGGGCATAGTATGCTAGCCGTGGTATGCGTTCGTTACTCCATGTTCGGCGGAATTTAGTTACCCCATTCTTAAGGGAAATCGAAACTAGCTCATATGCGGGCGACTTGTCATAACTTTCATGTGTTCGTTGACCCAGTCGGTGAAACTCGTATGGGTCTCAAGATACTTTGAGAGAGGGTGTTGAAGAAATTCTTCTTCTTCAGGTGATTCTTCGTAATTATCGTGGTTGGTTTGCCGGTGCGCTTCTCGCTCGCTGAGCTTTGTTCGACAACTTTTCGGGGTCGGATACTGGGTCAGGTGCTTTGATGTAGCGGTCATCTTGGACTGTTAAACCGCCGGTTGTTGCGTCGTCACGATGGCCGGCCATGTCTTGCTTGCGCCAAACAACCTGGGTCGTGCCACGAGTTAATGACGTCAATGGTTGTTTTTCAATTCACTGGATGCGCTCAGGCGTCCTGAGGCCAGATCGTTCACATACTCGTTGGGCGCTTGGCCGGTCTCCCAGAAAGTCTCTGTTCGCTCCGATGCTGTGTTAACCCTATACTGGTGTGGGCGTCGTGAATCCTGTCGAGGTTTTCCAAGCCGGTTTGCTGCCGAGTGATGTCCTCCGGGCTTGCGTCGATTTTTGGTGTCGAGGTCAGCCGTGGGCATCTCCTAGCAATTTGGCGGATGTTGGCTGCTGTGTCGTTGTCTGCTCCGCTGATGGCGTCGACGCCGTCGCGGATAGCGTTGGAACCATATTCCGGCATTGTCCGAGTTCCGGATGTGTCAGCGAAATTCGTGAGTGCAAACGTGTATATGTGTCCCTTCTCCATATTTTTCCTGACAGAAGGGCATAGTGTCTGCACGTTAGCCTCGAGATCTTCTTTGGCGTTGTCGGTCCGGTCTTCACCTTCTGGGCTGCGTCGTAGTCGATCTTCAGTTGTTTGTTACTCCATGGACGGCCTTCCGTCGTCCTGGTCACTCAGGTCCGCGCCACTAGTTCCTTGGGCATGGCCATGTCAGGTAGATGACATCGTATGGATGGTCTGCTTCAAAGGCTCATGGGTCGGTCCGTATGACCTGGGATCACGGTTGGTGCGGTCCCATACAGTCCACGAGACGGTCCAGAGCGGTATATGCCAGCAGAAGCGGTCACGTCCGTCTTTCGTGCGGCGCATCTCCTCAACGCCCCACTCCCGGCGTACGGCACGGCAGATATACCACAGGCGAATGATGGGGCGTTGAGAACTCGCCTGCGACTGACTGTTCAGTGGAAGAATCCATAAAGGGAACAGTAACGGAAACCAGTGCGACCTTGTCACTGGTATTGGCTTCCAGGATCCGCTCGGCTCGCCGGTGCGTCGGGCGAAAGGCTCAGCCAGGTACGCAGCGCCAGCATGGGGCGCATCTTGTGATCGTCTCCGCCAGGCTCGATCGACCGGCTCGGGTCCGGCATGATGCCGCCGCCCCGAACTACTCTCGCGGGCGACTGCGGTCCGAGCCCGCCGCGGGCAGGCGGGCGCTGCAGAGCGATGCCGCTCGCCTCGCCGTGCCAGATCCACCCAGCCCACGGGCCCGGCGTAACGTCCCCGATCCATCGATTCGGCCTCCTCAGTGAGGCGCGCCGCCGCCTGGAGTTGGCGTCCGCACGGCGCCGTCGGGTGCAGCGCGTCCACTACGAGCCAGTACGGTGTCACGGCAACACCCCGGTGACATCACTGGCCAGGTGCAGGACGTTCGGCAGCGTCAGGACAAAAGCGGGCGGGCCTCGCACCACCGAGCACAGCGGCTCCAGCGCCGTGATCGCCGGGTCGGGCGAGGCTCATGCTCCCGGTTGTTCTTCTCCGAGCCCTCCAGCGGGAGGCCAGACGCGCGGTCGCCAGAGCGTCCTCGCCCGGCGTGCCCGGCGGGCCCGTGCCGGCAAGCACCCCTGCTCATGAGGCGTCGATCCCGCAGGCGCAAAGCAGGCTCAGGACTGGCGCCACCATCTGGTCGACATGGCGAAGCCAGGTGGAGGGGTAGTCGCTGGCCAGGCGCCGCAGGACCGTACCGGTGGCCAGCAGCCCGCCCTGAGTGAGCCAGCACGTCACGGGCCGGGACCACTGCTGCGGGCCTGCACGCATCCGCTCCTGGCGTAACAGACCGCCCAGCACCACTGCTCCTCGCTGAGCGCCCCCGGCCTCAGCGGCGAGTGGTGCCGCCAGGAATCCCGAGTCCCTGTCGGTGCCGGCCTGCTCCCCGGTCGACCGCTGCGAGCATCGGCCACCAGCGCCGTCAGGAGTGAGCCGGGATCCGGGTGCTCTGGCTCAGTCCCGTCGTCGAGTCCCGGGTCTACCGCGGTCGTCAGCCAGCACGGAGTCGTCGAGCCAACGAGGACCTCGGGAACCACCAGAACCGAGGACTGCTCGGGCGCGGGAAAGGTGATCGCGCCCAGCGCCACCGGCCCCGGTCGGGCGGACCAGCGCATCACGCCACCAGGCCGCGCCGACCACGGCCCGCACGCGGCCCGCAGTGTCTCAATGCGATCGCCCGCTGGCCTCGATCGCAGCGAGGCGGCCAAGGCCGATGGTCCGCGCCCCTCGTGAGACGCAGGGCGGCATCCTCACGGCCCGCCAGCGGGTCGATGAGAGCCAGCCTCCAGTGCGCCCTCAGGCGGGCTCGCCGGTGTCGGAAGGACGGCCGCGGCGGGTCGGCCGAGGCAGTGCTCCCGCCCTCACGACGTCGGCCCCGGGTCGCTGCTCAGATCGGTTCTCACCTCGCCCTGGGCGGGCACGGGCCCGCGTGGCCCGGTGAACGCCGCGATCCCTCGCCGGAGGTTCTTGTAGCCCGCCCGCCAGCGGCCTCTGCGTGAGGCCGGCCAGAGCCCACTGGTCCGGCCAGGCCAGGATCGGCTCGCCCAGATGGTCGTAGGCCTCGGTGTTCGACGAGACCAGGCGGGCGGCGGCCGGCAGAAGCGCTGCCAGGTAGAAGCGGTACAGGTGGCGGAGAGCCGGCCAGGTCAGGGTGGAGAGGCTCCGCGATGACGATCCGCCGCCCGGCACCGTCACCGCGCATCTCCGCCAACGCCGCGCAGTGTCCTGCGTTGCGCAGCCGTAGGAGATGGTGACGACGTCGAGCTCCCCATCGGCGAGGGCAGCGCGTGGCGTCCCCGGCCTGAGCGATCTCGAGGGTGGCGACGCTTGCCCTCGAGCCACCATGCCGGTGGAGAGTCGCAGGCCACGACCTCGGCGCCGTCGGCAGCGTACTCTCCAGGTGCCGGTCCCCGCAGCCGAGATCCGGACGCGCGTCCCCGGCACCTCGCGGCGACGAGCCCGCGCCCTCGTCCGGCGCCACATGTGCACCTGGAACAGGCTCATCACGTCATTGGACGAGGTCGCAGCGGCGCGCACGGCGATCGAACATCCCGGCGACCTCGCGCGGGTCGCAGCGAACTGGCTCGCAGCCAGAGGATCGGCTCATGGAGACCATCATCGCCGATCCCGACCGCGGTCTCGCCATAAGGCGTGCACCAGACCGCTCCAGAGCGGCCTGAGACCACCGGCCTCGCTCTGGGACGCGGGTCCCGTCCGACAGTGTTGAAATTCGTCACTCACGCACGGCCAATTCTGGGGTGCCACCATCTGCCCGTTGAGGTGGGGACTTCTCTGAGGAATGCCGTCACGGCAACAAAAACTACGGTTCTCCTCCTGTCTCGCCGTTCCCGTCATGGAGGCGTCGGCCGCCTGGGTACCAGTCGGCGCGGCCCACGCCCGTGCGGGGCCTGCATTACGGTGCCAACTGTGATGCCTACGACAACACCGCGGTACCAGTGGTGCCGAGGAGGGAAGCCGGTGACAGGCAGCCGCCCGGTCAGCGCCTCCGCCTCTGCCGACGTCATCGTCGTCAGGGCGGCCAGCGCGGATCCTCGGCGGCCCTACAGACCACTCGGTCTCGACGTCATCCTCCTGGAGAAGCAGAGGCTCGGCGGGACAAGGTCTGTGGGGACGGCCTGACCCTCGGCCGTGCGCGGGCTGGTCTCCATGGGATGGACACCACCAGCGCTGGCACGCAGCGCGGCCTGCGCGTCATCGGCGGCGGGCACCTCCTTCACTTCCCCTGGCCCGAGCGGGCCTCCTTCCCCTCCACGGGATGTGTGACGCCGCGCCCTGCTCGACCGTGACCTGGCTGAGCGCCGCCGCGGCGCGCGCCCGTCTGCTCACCGGCGTCTGCTCAACCCCGTCACCTCGCCCACCGGCCGCGTCACCGGCGTCGAGGCCGCCGCAACGGGTCGCCTACCCCCGGCATCGAGGGCCCACCACGCTTCACCGCCCGTTGGTCGTCGACGCGGGCGTCTCGGCCCGCCTGGCCACCGCCGTCGGGCGTACCAAGAACGAGCGCCGCCCCATGGGGCGTGGCCGTGCGCCGCCTACTTCCCGCTCCCCGCGCACCAGGACGCCCTGGATGGAGTCCGCCTCGAGGCGTGGGACGCTCTCCAGCAGTCCGACCTCCTGCCCAGCTACGGCTGGATCTGGTCCGTGGGGGAGGGGCTGGTCAACGTCGGACTCGGCTCCGGTCTCCTCGCGCGCTGGGCACGCCATCGACTACCGCGCCGTGTTCAGCCGCTGGATGGACAACGTCCCGGCCTCCTGGGGCTTCACCAGGAGAGACCAGGTCGGTGGCCTGGTCAGCGCCGCCCTGCCCATGGCTTTCAGCCGCAAGCCGCTTTTCGCCGACGGCCTCATGCTGCTGGGCGACGCAGGCGGCATGGTCTCGCCCTTCAGCGGCGAGGGCATCGCCCATGAGCCCTCATGTCCGGCGCCTGGCCGCCAGGCCGCCGCCCAGGCATCCGCCACGACCACCTCCGGCCGTGAGCGGGTCTGTTGTGCCCCAAGGCCCTCAGAACCGAGATGGGCGCTACTACACGCTCGGCCGTGTCTTCGTCGCCCTCATCGAGGCACGAGGTCATGCGCCTGTGCACCGCTACGGGCTGCCCGCAAGCGCCTCGCATGAAGCTCATCATCGCAGGCTCCTGTCCGACGGTGAGGAGCGCCGCGCGCGACAGGAATCGACCACTTCATCCAGGCTCCTGACAAGGATGGTGCCGGAAGCTTATGAACCCTACGCCTCCCTGCTCATCGCTGGCCGCGCTGGGCCCTCCTGGTGGCCGTCGGCGGTCTGGCCATGAGACGCCATCATCAGCCCGCCCGGCAGCAACCGGGTCCAAGGTCGCCAACTACGAGTGCGGCATCGACCCCACCCGCCAACACCGAGCACGGGCGCTTCCCCGTCTCCTTCTACCTGGTGGGCATGACCTTCATCATCTTCGACGTCGAGGTGGTCTTCCTCTACCCTGGGCGACGGCCTTCGGGCGCCTGAGCTTCTTCAGGGCTGGGGCGGCCGTCCTGTTCATCGGCCTCATCACCGTGCCCTACATCCTCGAGTGGCGTCGCGGCGGACTGGACTGGGACTGGAAGCCGCTCTGACCAGCCGGGACCCAGCCCGGCTGATCCCAGGAGAACACAGCAGTGAAGAGCATGAAGGCTGCAACGCCTAGCGGCGTCCATCCCGTCAAGCGGAATGGCCCTACGCCGCCGCTGCCGCCGGTGGACGGCGGGCTTCCTGCGACCACCGTCGAGAACCGCGGGCCTGGCAGGCCCGCTCCATATAGCCGTCACCATGGGCCTGGCCTGCTGCGCCATCGGGAGATGACCGCCGGCACCCCTTCGACTGGGCCCGCTTCGGCTGGGAGGTCTTCCGCGCCTCCCCACTGCCACGCCGACGTCAGCTGATCGTCTCAGGCCGCGTCTCTAAGATAGCCCCATCGTGCGCAACGTCTACGACTCCATGCCCGAGCCGTGGGTCATCTCCGCATGGGGCCTGCGCCTCCTCGGGAGGCATCTTCAACTACTTCGCCGTCGTCCAGGGCTGCGACCACATCGTCCCGGTGGACATCTACCTGCCGGGCTGCCCGCCGCGCCCGAGATGCTCCTCAACGCCATGCTCGGTGACCCGCCAGATCGAGAAAAGCCGCTGTTCAAGCACCGCGAGAGATCGCCCCGCGCCGTCGAGCCGCCGCGCTATCAGCCACCCCACCCATGAGATGAGGGCCTGCTGGCATGGTGAGAAGAACACCCCGGCACGCGACTCAGACTCCGGGCCTGACCGAGACTCCCGAGGCCCCGCCGTCCCCGAGTCGCCAGCTTTCATGCGCCCGAGGCGCGCCTGGAGGTCATCAGCTACCGGCCAGTTCGGCGCCTCCGACGCAGGCGACACCACCGGCTACGGCGAGCACCGTAGCGTCGTCACCCTCGCCCCCGCCGCCGCGCCCCCCACGGCGGCTGGTTCGACGACGTCGTCGACGCCCTCATCGAGGATCTCCAGGGAGGCCGGCATCGACCAGGCGCCGCCATCGAAGGTCGTCATCGAGCACGGCGAGCTCACCTGTTCATCGCCGCGACACCTACTCGACGTCGCGCCGCCCCTGCGCGACGACCAGGACCTGCGCTTTCGGTGTACCAGGCGTCAGCGGCGTCCACCAGGCGGCCCGGGCGCGGTGCACGCCCGCATCCGGGCTCATGAGCTGACCCACGGCGGACGCCAGCGCGCCTGCAGGTCGCCTGCCCTGAGACCGGCCCGCACGTGCCTCCCTCGTCTCGCTCTGCGGCGGCGACTGGCACGAGCGCGAGACCTGGGATCTCATGGGCATCGTCTTCGACGGCCACCCCACCTGACCCGCACCCGCCATGCCCGACGACTGGGTGGGCCACCCCCAGCGCAGGACTACCGCTGGGCGCATCCCGTCGAGTACAAGGCGCCCAGAGCCGCCCGCCGACGCAGGTCCACCGCTGATGAGCACCGCACGTACCTTCGCGCCTCCGGCCCCGCCACGGACGAGCGTCCGCCGGCGCCGAGCGAGTTCACCGTCAGCGGCGGGGACTCGGGACGACGTCGTCGCCCAGATCGCCGAGCGCGACGAGGCCGACCGCCTGCGCAACGACCGGATCGTCCTCAGCATCGTCGGTCACCCCTCACCACGGCGTGCTGCGCCTGGTCTGCAGGCCGACGGTGAGGTCGTCACCGAGGTCCGCGTCGGCACCGGCTACCTGCACCGGTATCGAGAAGAACATGGAGTACCGCACCTGGGTGCAGGGCGGGAACCTTCGTGACCCGCATGGACTACGTGGCCCCCTTCTTCCAGGAAGTCGCCTACGCGCTCGCCGTCGAAGGACTCTGGGCATCGCGACGACATCCGGAAGGCCACCGTCACCCGCGTGCTGCTCGCGGGCTCAACCGCATCGCCTCCACGTCGTGGCCGTGGGCACCGGGGGCAACGAGGATGGGCGGCACCACGCTCCATGACATCGCCTTCCGCTGCCGCGAGAACATCCTCAAGGCCTTCGAGATGGTCTCCGGGCTGCGCACATGAACCCCGCCCTACATCCGTCCGGGGGCCTGGCCCAGGACATCCCCGAGGCTTCACCGAGTTCGTGCGCTCGGTCATGCCGGACATGAAAGGACATCCACGGTCCCAGCTGCTGCTCTGGAGAACCCGATCCTCAAGTCCGCTTCATCGGCGTGGGGGAGATCAGCCTGGCCGGCGGGCTCGCCTGGGCCTGACCGGGCCCTGCCTGCGCGCGGCCCGGCTACCCGCTGGACCTGCGACGCACCAGCTGCCTGCGGCTACGGGACCTCGACTTCCGGGTCCCCCACCTAGCAAGGTCTCCGACTGCTACAACCGCCTGCCGGATCACGCCTGGACGAGGCCTACGAGTCCCTCAGATCGTCTCCCGGTGCCTGGACCGCCTCGGGGATCGCCGCCCCGCGGCGACGACCCCTCCAACACCGATGGTGGCCGCGCCGACCATCGCCTGGCCCGTCCCGCATGTCCATCGCCACCGACGGCCAGGGGCCAGTCCCTGGAGCACGTGCGCGAGATCATGGGCAGGCTCATGGGTCCCTCATCCACCACTTCAAGGCGGTGACTCAGGAGCTTCGAGTCCCCGGCCGGGCAGGTCCACCAGACCGTTGAGCACGCCAAGGGATCCTGGGCGTCACGCCGTCTCCGACGGCGGCACCCACCCTACCGGGTCCCTTCCGCGACCTCCTTCTCCAGCCTGCGGTCGCTGGCCGCGAGTGAGGGAGGCGGCGCGATCGCCGACCTCGTGCCCACCCTGGCCTCCATCGACCCGATCCTGGGAGGCGTGGACGCTGATGAGCACCACCGAGAACGCAGTCAACCCGGCCGTCGAGACCATCGCCACCGTCGGTGCGGTCGGCCCGAGTGGGCACTGTCGCGCAAGCCGCTGTGGCCGCCGGTTGCAGCTCCCAAAGGTCGCCCGGGGCCTCAGGTCGACATCGAGCGGATCATCGCCCGCTGCCGGCGGGCAGGAGGCACAGCGCCCTCATCCCGATACTCCACCTCATTCAGTCCGTGGACGGCTATGTCTCGCCCGCCGGCATCGCCTATGCGCCGCCCGGCTCGGTCTGGAGCGGGCCGAGGTCAGCGCCGTGGCCACCTTCTGATCAGTTCCGACCGCCACCCGGTGGCACGTACACGTGGGCGTGTGCACCAACGCCCTGTGCGCCGTCGCGGGTGGGACGGATCTGGAGCGGTCACCGAGCACACGCGGCCTGGGCGCCGAGGAGACCAGCAGGACGGCACCATCGGCCTCGAGGCGCGTCGAGTGCAACGCCGCCTGCGACTACGCCCCCGTCGTCATCGCGGGTCAGCTGGGTTCGTCGACAGCCAGACCCCGGCTCCGCCGTCGCCATGATCAAGGCCCTCACGAGCGCGGCGAGGACGTCGCCCTCGCAGCCCCGGACCGTCCCCGCCTTCCGGGAGAACGAGCGCCTGCTGGCGGCTTCGAGGACAGCCGCACCGACGAGGCGCGGCCCCGGCGAGCCGACCCTGCGCGGCTGAGCATCGCCCGTGAGCAGGGCTGGACCGCGCCGAAGGAGGAACCAAGTGGTGACACCGCCACCACCACGCGCGCAGGGACCCTCACCGGTCCTGGGCGACCTGTGGGACCGGGGCGCTCCTGGACCCTGCAGGCCTACCTCGACACGGCGGCTACGAGGGGCCTCAAGAAGGCCAAGACCCTCGGCGCAGGACCTCATCAGCCTCATCAGAGGACTCCGGCCTGCGAGGACGCGGCGGCGCCGGCTTCCCACGGGACTCAGTGGTCCTTCCTGCCCCCGGTCGGCGGCGGCCGCGCTACCTCGTGGTCAGCGCCGACGAGGTCAGGCCGACCTGCAAGGGACATTCCCCGATCATGTCAGCCCGCAGGCCCTCATCGGGGCATCGCCATCACCTCGCGCGCCATCGGCGGCGACCACGCCTTCGTCTACCTGCGGCGGGGTCCCCGTCTACCGCCGCCTGCTCAGCGCCGTGCGCGAGGCCGCAGATCCGGCCTGCTGGACCTCGGCTTCGGGCTCGACGGCCAGCAGCGGCTGCGCATCACCGCCCACGCCGGTGCGGCGCACCTACATCTGCACGGTGAGGAGCCGCCCTGCTGGACTCCTGGAGGCACGCCGCAGCTCACCCGCCTCAAGCCGCCCTTCCCCCGCCGTCGCCGGCCTCTACGCCCGACCCACGGTGGTCAACAACGTCGAGACCATCGCCTCGGTCCCGGCGATCCTGGCCCGCGGCGCCCAGTGGTACTCCACCATGGGCACCGAGAAGTCCAGAGACCCCGGCATCTTCTCCGTCTCCGGCACGTGGCCCACCCGGCCAGTATGAGGCCCCCTTCGGCATCACCATGCGCGAGGCTCATCAGAACCTCCGGCAGCATCCGTCCCGGCACGTGAAGTTCTGGGTGCCGGGAGCTCCTCGACGCCGATCTTCGGCCCGACGAGCCGACGTCCCCTGGACTACGAGGTCCGTGGCCGAGGCGGCTCCATGCTGGGCACCGCGCGCCTGCAGGTCTTCGACGAGACCGTCTCCGTGGTGCGCGTGGTCGCCCGCTGGACCGAGTTCTACCAGCACGAGTCCTGCGGCAAGTGCACCCCCTGCCGCGAGGGCACCTACTGGATGCGCCAGATCATGCTGCGTCTGGAGGCCGGGCGCGGTCTGCCCGGCGACGTCGAGAAGCTCGAGTCCATCGCCTCAGCATCGCCGGACGTTCCTTCTGCGCCCTGGGCGACGCCTCCGCCACCCCGGTCCTGACCGGCATCAAGCGGTTCGCGGGAGTTCGAGCCGGCTACTGCCGCCGCCGACGATGTCTTCCTGCCGCCTCCTCCGTCTTCGAAAGCGCACGGTGAGCCATGACTGCTGAGACGACCGCAAGAAACTCCGCACCCAGCGCCCGCCGGCCCCGGATGGTCCACATGACTATTGACGGGCTGCCCGTCGAGGTCGAGAGGGACCCTCCTCATCCGTGCCGCCGGGCGGGTCGGCGTGCGCATCCCGCGCTCTGCGACCACCCGCTGCTCGCGCCGTCGGCAACTGCCGCCAGTGCCCAGGTGGGTAGCGATGCCGGGCGCGACGGCGTCGTGCGGCCATGCCCAGCCCCAGCCCTCCTGCGCCGCATGACCGCCATGGAGGTATGGAGATCTCACCAGGCCACCAGCGGGTCGCCGCCAAAGGCCCAGGCGGCACCGTGGAGTTCCTCCTCATCAACCACCCGCTGGACTGCCCGGGTGTGCGACAAGGGCGGCGAGTGCCCCTGCAGAACCAGGCCTGGGACTCACTGGCCTCCCGGCGCCCGAGTCCGCCACCCGCTTCACCGACGTCAAGCGCACCTTCCCCAAGCCGCTGCGCTGACCAGCAACATCCTGCTGGACCGCGACCGCTGCATCCTGTGCCAGCGCTGCGTGCGCTTCGCCGACCAGATCCCCGGCGACCCCTTCATCGCCCTCCAGGGGCCGCGGCAGCGCACCTCCTTCGACATCGGACGGCGGGCAGGCACCGGCGGCCTGTACTCCCGAGCAGATTGGGCGCTTCGACGCCCGCGTCCTGAACTTCCACACCGAGGCGCCCAGGAGGCTTGACGCCGACCTCCAGACGATCCGTGGCGTGCCCTCGCTGAGCGCCCTGGGAGACCTGACCGGCCCCGGCGGTGAGCGGCGCCTCCGACGGCAACCGTTTACGGCCCCGACCTGGGCGCCACGGCCGCGAGGACCCTGGACGCCTCCGGGCGTCCCGCCCTCTCCTATCTCCGGGCGCAACATCATCCAGATCTGCCCGTGGGCTCCCCTGACCTCCGCGAAGTACCGCTTCCGGGCCCGCCCCATGGACTTGGTCTCCACCGACTCCGTCACCGAGCACGACGCCTCCGGCTCCGCCATCCGCGTCGACATGCGCCGCGGCGTCGTCCTGCGTCACCTCGCGGGCAACGACCCCGAGGTCAACGAGGAATGGATCACCGACAAGGACCGCTTCGCCTTCACCTGGTCCTCGGCCGACCGCCTCACCGTGCCGCTCGTGCGCGGCGAGGAGACCGGCGAGGCTCGTGACCACCTCCTGGTCCGACGCCTGGACGGCTGGCCGCCCGAGGGCTGGCCCGTGCCGCCGCAGACAGAGTGGGCTCCTGCCCGGAGGCCGCCTCACCCTGGAGACGCCTGGGCCTGGTCGCCCGCTCGCACCGTACTGGTCACCAACGACATCGACCAGCGCGTGCGCAGCCACAGCCAGGAGGAGGACTCCTTCCTGGCCGCCCGCGTGGCCGGCACCGGACTGGGCGCCGTCACCTACCGCCACCTGGAGCGGGCCGGACAGGTCCTGCTCCTGGGCCTGGAGCCCGAGGAGTGCGGCTCCTGTTCCTGCGCCTGCGCAGGGCATTGCGCGCCGGCGGCGTCAGGTGGCCACCAGTGACCCACCTGCCTGAGCGCCGGCACGCCGCAGGCTCTCCGCCCAGGCCGTCCTCACCCCGCCCGGTGAGGAGGCCCGCGTCGTCGCCACCTCAGCCAGACCCACGCGGGCTCGTCGAGGCCCTGCGGGCCGACGGCGCCACCATCCTCATCGGTGAGCGCGCCGTCCGCGTCCCCCGCCTGCTGGGCGTCGCCGACGCCCACAGCCACCTGCCACCGGCGCCCACCTGGCCTGGGTGCCGCGCCACGCAGCGCGACGCGGCGGCATCGAGGCAGGCGCTGCTGCCCGGCCTCCTGCCCGGCAGTCGTCCGTATGGCCGACCCCGAGGCCCCGCGCCAGGTCGAGCAGGCCTGGAACCTGGGCCCCGAGCACCTCCTGCCCGCATTGACACCGGGCCGCGACGTCACCGCCATCCTCTCCGGCGCTCCTGGAGGGAGCCTGGGCGGCGCGGTTGTCGGCGGCATCGACCTGCGCGACTTCCGACCGGGTCTGGCCCGCGCGGCCCTGGCCGCCAGTGGCTTCACCGTCCAGGCTCGAGGTGCGCCGCAGCGGGTCAGCGAGCATGCCGACGTCGTCTGCCCGTGGCTGGCCGTGAGGAAGCAACGCCTTCGTCAACTGGGAGGGCGCGTGCGCCCTTCCAGCGAGCCACGTCTCGCGCTCGCGCACCGACCGCCAGGTCCTGGGCATGCTCGCCGACGAGATGAGAGTCGAGCCTGCAGGTCGACGACCTGAGGGTCGTCCTGCGGGCAGGCTCGCCGACCTGGGCCTGTGGCGCAGGCAGCGCCCGTCGAGTCGCCTTCGGGCCACGCCCCGGCGGTCTGCACCGGCGCCGCCCGCCGACAGCGGCGTGGAGGCCCGCCTGACCACTCACTGAGCCCATGCTCGACGCCGGGCACGCCTCCAGAACAGTGAGCCCTTCTGGCCGCCACCGCCCTGCGCCCCCGTCGCCCAGGTGGGCGCCGACCTCGCCCAGCGCCTGTCGCTGGCAGCCGGCCAGGAGGTGACCGTGGCGACCGCCGCCGGATCCATCACCCTGCCGGCCGTCGTCGGCGGCGTCAGCAACGGCACCGTGTGGCTGCCCGAGTGCTCGGCCGGCTCACCGTCCACAGGCCTGGGCGCCGGGCACGGCTCGGGTCACCGTGACCATGCAGCGGAGGTACTGAGGTGAGCCGATCTACGCGGCTCAGGCCGCTGCCGACGCCCCTGCCCAGCAGAGGCGTGACCGCCGACTTCTCCGCCGAGACCTGGTGGCTGGCCCTCATCAGGGCCGGCTTCATCGTCGCCTTCCTCATCGTCAGCGTCATGAGTGGCGCTGTGGGTGGAGCAGCGCGGCCTGGCCCTACATGAACCCGCCTGGGCGCAACGTCAGCAGCCCCCTCGGCCTGCTCAGGCGGTCGCCGACGCCGGCAAAGGCTCATCATCGAAGGAGGACTTCTGGCTCAAGGGGCGGAAGGTCATCTACCTCCTGGCGCCGCTCATCGCCGCCTTCAGCGCCTTCATGGTCACGCGGTCATCCCCTTCGGGCCGCAGGTGAGCATCTTCAGCCACTCCACGCCTGCAGGTGACCGACTTTCCCTGGCGGTCCTCTGCATCCTAGCCATCACCGCCTTCGGCGTCTACGGGATCATCCTGGGCGGCTGGTCACGCCTCCACCTACCCGCTCTTCGGCGCCGTGCGCAGCGCCGCTCAGGTCATCTCCACAGAGCGGGCATGAGCCTGTCCATCCTCACGGTCTTCCTGGCCTCGGGGACCATGTCCACCTCCGGGATCGTGAGCGCCCAGGAAAAGCGCATCTGGTGGGCCGTGGCGATGGTGCCAAACTTCATCATCTACGTCATCTCCATGGTCGGTGAGGTCAACCGCCTCCCCTTCGACACTGCCGAGGCCGAGGAGAACCGTCGCCGGCCACATGGTCGAGTACTCCTCGATGAAGTTCGCTTGGTGCTTCCCACGCCGAGTACATCAACATGTTCAACGTCTCCAGACCGTAGTGCGTGCACCCTGTTACCAGGCGGCGGCTGCTCGGCGATCCTCAGCCTGTTCTGGGGCGCCAACTCCGGCTGGTGGCCGATGCTGTGGTTCGTCGCCAAGGTCTGGGCCGTCATGTTCTTCGCATGTCTGGACCCGCGGAACCCTCGTGCGCATCCGCTCGACCACTTCGCCGAAGTGCTGGGCTGGAAGGTCCTCATCCCGATCTCCTGGTCTGGTTCGTGCTGGTGGCGGTGGTGCGCCTTCCGCACCTTCTCAGGGGGCCTCCGTGCGGCCCTGCTGCTGCCGTAGCGTCGTCTTCTGCGTCATCATGTTCATCTCTCGCCTCATCCCCGACAAGGAGGAGGAGGAGGCTCGAGACTATGGGGACTACGACGACGAGATGCGGACGACGAGGACGTCGGATCCTGGACGCCGAGACGACCATCGCCTTCTCGAGGCTTCCCGGTCCCGCCGCCTCGGGCGAGGCTCCCTGCCGCCCTCACCGCGCCGCCCGCGCCGCCCTGGCGGCGCGAGGCGACCAGCGCGGCCGGTGACTCGAGACCGGGGCGGCCACCGCCGTCGGCCTCCTGGGACACCGACGTCGATGACGACGACGCGGCCGGTTCCGCGGACTCCGCCGCCTCCGCCGGGTCCCCGACTCGGCAGTGTAGCCCGGCACGGCGGTCCCGGCCGGTAAGGACGCCACCGCGCCTGCCCACCTTCACGCCCTTGACCTCAAAGGCCGACCCGGCCGGCGGCAGGACCTGAACACGGCACTGAGGCACCCCAGGAGGGAAAAAGATGACTGATCGCCCCCCACCGTTCCCGGGGCTCGCAGCACGATAAGTGGCTGCGTGGCGCTCCTCACGCGCCTGGCCCGCGCCTTCGCGCCCGTGGCGGCTGCAGAGTCACCATCTCCTCGATGTTTCCGCCCGTGGTCGCCGAGCAGTACCCTTCAGAGCGCGCCGGTGATGCCCCCTGCCACGGGCGCACCGCAACCTCTACGACGACGGCCTGGAGAAGTGCATCGGCTGCGAGTCGTGCGCCTGGGCCTGCCCCGCCGACGCGATCTACGTCGAGGCCGCCTCCAACGAGCCCGGCGCCCAGTACTCGCCCGGCGAGGCGCTACGAGCGCGTCTGCAGATCAACTACCTGCGCTGCATCTTCTGCGGCATGGCATCGAGAGCCTGCCCACGGGCTGACCATGTCACCGACTTCGGTGAGGCTCGTCGGCCCCGGCGTGAGGCCTCATCTATGAGAGGAGGACCTGCTGTCACCCCCGTGCCCGAGGGCGCCGTGTCGCGCCCACCCCCATGGTCGAGGGCACCGGGGACGGCGACTACTACGCAGGAAGGTCGTTGGCTCTGCAGGCCCGAGATCGACTGGGTGCGGAGCCACCGCGAGGACCCAGCCTGGAGTCCGCCCGGGGCCCAGGCCGCCCCCACCGCCTCCGGCCGGGACAGTCGCCACACCGTGAAGGGCCACTGCAGTGAGCACCCTGCTGATGACCGGAGCCCCGCCGTCGCCCGACCGCCCTGACTCAGGACGGTCACCTGCGGGAGCTGGGCGAGGCCATCGTCTTCAGCGTCGTCGCCCTGGTGACCGTGGCCTGCGGCATCGGCGTCCTGACCGCCAAGCGCGCCGTGAACGCCGCCATCAACATGATCGGCATCGCTGAGTCTCGCTGGCCGTCCCTCTACATCGTCAACAGGTCGCCCGCTTCATGGGCATCACCCAGGTCGTGGTCTACACCGGCGCCGTCGCGACCCTCGTCCTGTTCGTCATCATGCTCGTGGGTGTCGGCGGTGACGAGGCGGTAGAAACCGCCGGCACCGTCATGGGCGCGGTCCTATCCTCCTGGGACTGGGGCTGGCCGGTGCCCTGACCGCCGTCGTGTGGCGCTCCACCCTACCGACGCCCGGCCCGGCCTCAGGACAGTGCCAGGCCGCCCCCGACCTGCTGGCCGTCACGCTCTACGACCACGTCGTCACCATGGGTGACCGCCATCCTGCTCATCGTCGCCGCCGTCGGCGCCAGCCCTCACCCACCGCCAGCGCATCCGGGCCCGGCTCAGCCAGCGCGGGTCGCCGCGAGCAGATGCGGACTACGCCGCCAGGAGTGCCCCACCGGGCCGAAGCCGATGCCCGGCGTCTACGCCTCCACCAACTCCGCCGCCGCCCCGGCCTGGACGCCCAGGGCGAGGCCGTCGAGTCCGTGCCCCAGGTCCTGCGGGCCCGCGGCCAGAGCCTGGGCGTCGGACGTCTCCCCGGAGATGGGACTGGCCCCAGCTCGGGCACGATCGTCTCCCGCCTGGCCGGTGCCGACCAGGCCGGCGCAGGCGACAGTACCCAGGGCCCCAGGGACGCCCGCCGCTCCGGGATGCCCTCCATGCCCGGCGCCGCCCTCCCGCCGATCAAGCAGCCCGTCCTCAGCGATGACGGGGCAGCCGACTCAGCCGCCCCGGAGCAGAAGGAGGAGTGAGTCTCCCCATCACCGTCTACCTCATCCTGGCCGGGGTGCTGTTCACCCTGGGGGCGCTCACGGTGCTGCTGCTGCCGCAACGCCATCATCGAGGCGCATGGGCGTTGAGGGCTCATGCTCAACTCCGTCAACCTCGATCCTGGTGACCTTCTCCCGGATCACGGCAGCCTCACCGGTCAGGTCTTCGCCTTCTTCGTCATGGTGGTGGCCGCCGCCGAGGTCGTGGTGGGTCTGAGCATCGTCGTATCCATCTTCGCACCCGCAGGTCCACGTCGGTCGACGACGAACCTGCTCAGAACTGAGGAGAGACCACCGACGTAGCTTCCCGCTCCTGTCAGCCGTCGTGACGCCCCTGACCGAGCCACCGGCCTGGCCTCCTGGGCCTGGCTGCTCATCGCCGTCCCGCGGCCTCGCCGCCTTCCCTCCTGCTGGCGGCCGCCGATCAGCACGCATGGGAGCCACTGGCTGGGCCTGGCCCGCATCCTTCGCCGCCGCCTGCCTGGGCGTGGGGATCCTCATGCAGGTCCTGGGCCTGCCCGCCGAGAGCGTCATCGGCCTGCCCTCTACCACTGGTTCTCCGCCGGGAACCTGAGCGTCGACGTCGGCCTGCGCCTGGACCCGCTGTCGCTGACCTTCGTCACGCTGGTCACCTGCGTCAGCTTCCTCATCCACCTGTACTCGGTGGCCCTACGCGGCCCACGACCGCGACCGGCGCCGCTTCTTCGCCCTACCTCAACCTCTTCATCGCCGCGATGCTCACCCTGGTCCTGGGCGACTCCTACATCGTGCTCTTCGTCGGCTGGGAGGGCGTGGGCCTGGCCTCCTACCTGCTCATCGGCTTCGGAACACCGCCGACGCCGACGCCCCCAGGGCGAGGCAGGCCACCAGCCGCGAGAACGCCGCCGCCGCCAGAAGGCCTTCATCGCATGAACCGCGTGGGCGACGTCGGCCTCCTGCATGGCCATGATGACGATGGTCGGCCAGAGTCGGCTCGGTCTCCTTCGACGCCGTCTCGCCGCCTCCTCGACGGCTCGGTGAGCACCGGCTGGCTCACTGCCATCAGCTTCTTCCTGCTCCTGGCGGCCTGCGGTAAGTCCGCCCAGTTCCCTCTCAGGCCCTGGCTGGGTGACGCCATGGCTACGCCCGCCGTCTCGGCCCTCATCCACGCCGCCACCATAGTCACCGCGGGCGTCTCCTCATGGTCCGCTCACGGCGGTCTTCGAGGCGCCCCGAGCGCCCAGACGGCCGTGAGCCGTCATCGGCGCCATCACCCTGCTGCTGGGGGCTGTCATCAGGCGCCAGGACGACATGAAGAAGGTCCTGGCCGCCTCCACCACTGAGCCAGATCGGCTACATGATGCTGGGAGCAGGGCCTGGGCCCGGTCGGCTACGCCTTCGCCATCTTCCACCTGCTCACCCACGGCTTCTTCAGGCCAGGCTCTTCCTGGGGGGCGGCTCGGTCATGCACGCCATGGGCGACCAGGTCAACATGCGCCGCTTCGGTGGCCTGCGTGGCGCCATGGCGATCACCTGGGCCACCATGGGCATCGGCTGGCTCGCCATCCTGAGAGTGCCGCCCTTCTCCGGGTTCTGGTCAGGACCGCCTCGTGAGGCCGCCTTCGTCGGCGAGGCCCCAAGCCCTGGATCACGGGAACCATCGCCCTGCTGGGTGCAGGCCTGACCGCCTTCTACATGTCCGCCTGTTCTTCGCGGTCTTCCCGGCAAACAGCGCTGGACCTAGAGGACGACCTGGAGGCGAGGTCCACCCCACGAGTCCGGCTGGCTCGCGAGCGCTGCCCTGATCGTCCTGTCCGTGTTCTCCGCAGGCTGGGCGACTGCTGACCTACAACAACATATTTCGTCACCTGGCTGGGCCGGTCACCGGTCACGCCGAGCACGGCGAGCCGGTCCCTGCCAGCCACCGTCATCATGGGCGCCACCCTCGCGCTGGTCGTCGTCAGGGTCCTCGTGGCCTGGTGGATGTACGTGCGCCGCCCGGTGCCCGTCGTCCTGCAGCCGGCCAACCCCCTGGTGGAGGCCGCCCGCAAGGACATGTACCAGGACGCCATCAACGAGGCCCTGGCCATGCGCACCGGCCAGGGACTGGTCCTGGCCACCGACGCCGTCGAGCGCTACGTCGTCGACGGCGCCATCGAGGTGCCGCCGCGGGCTTTCCCGGCGCCCTGGGCCGCCTGACCCGCCGCACCGAGTCCGGGTACGTGCGCTCCTACGACCCGGCTACATGCTGGCCGGAACGGTCCTCGTACTCATCGCCGTCCTGGCCGCCAGGTTCTGAGAGGACACGACACATGCCGACTCTTCCCGCATCGCTGCCCGTCCTGACCGTCATGGCGGTCACGCCACTGGCCGGGGCGCTCCTGCTGTGGCTGGTCCCGCCGCTGCGCCGGCTCCACGCCCGCGCCGTGGGCCTCGTGTTCTCCCTGGCGGTCCTCGCCCTGGGGCTGTGGGCGCTGAGCGCCTTCGACCTCGCTCAAGGCGGCACCGTCCAGCTGACCGACACCCACTCCTGGATCCCCGCCATCGGCGCCTCCCTGGGCGCTGGGCGTCAACAACCTGGGCCTGTCCGCAGGTGCTGCTGGGCGCCTTCGTCACGCCCTTGGTGCTGCTCGCCTCCTGGGGTGAGGTCCCCGCCGACCGACAGGGCCTGTTCACCGGGCTCGTCCTGACGCTGGAGTTCTTCATCGTCGTCATCTTCTCGGCCCGGGACCTGCTCCTGTTCTACCTGTGCTTCGAGGCGATGCTCATCCCGGTGTACTTCCTCATCGGCTGCTTCGGCGGGCAGGATCGCCAGCGCGCCGCCCTGGAAGTTCCTCCTGTACTCGCTGGCGAGCGGGCTCATCCCATGCTCATCGGCGTCATCGCCGTCCACCTGCGCTCGCCACGCAGCACCCTCCAACTTCCTCATCGACTCGGTGGCCGCCAACCTGCACGTGTCCACCTCCGCCGGTCGCTGGATCTTCCTGACCTTCTTCATCGCCTTCGCCATCAAGGCGCCGCTGGTCGCAGTCACACCTGGCTGCCCGACACCGCCGAGCAGGCCACCGGGCACCTCGGTGCTGCTCATCGGCATCCTGGACAAGATCGGCACCTTCGGGATGATCACCCTGGTCCTGCCGATCTTCCCGAGAGCCTCCCGCTGGGCCGCGGTGATCCTGGTCCTGGCGGTCGTCTCCATCATCTACGAGGGGCCTGGCCGCCATCGCCCGGGACAACCTCTACCGCCTCATCTCCTACCACCTCCGTGAACCACTTCGGCTTCCATGGTCCTGGGGATCTTCATCGGCAGCCCGGGTGGCCGCCAGCGGCGCCATGGTCACATGGTGGCCCACAGGGCTGTCCATTGCCGGCCTCTACCTGGTCACCGGCTTCGCGGCGGCACCAGGACGGTCGCCATCAGCGAGGCTCGGCGGCATCGCCCGGGTCATGCCGCTGGTGGCCCGGCACCTTCCCTGGTCAGCGGGCTGGCCTCCATCGCCCTGCCGGGCCTGGGCGGGTTCGTGCCCGAGTGGATGGTGCTCACCGGCACCTTCTCGGTCTCGCTGGCCCTGGGCGGTGCGGCCGTCGTCGGCGTCGTCATCGCCGCCGTCTACATGCTGCTGCCCTACCAGCGGGTCTTCACCAGGGGCGCCCGCCCCGAGCGCGTGGGCGGCCCCGACCTCGACGGGCGCGAGCGCCTCGTCGTCGTCCCCATCATCGCCGCGATGCTCGCGCTCGGACTGGCGGGCGTCTTGACGTCCGCCATTCAGCATGACGTCGCCCGGCAGAGTCGCGCTCACGGTCACCAGGCTCCTCGCAGGCTGGGGCCTCAGCCCGCGGCGCCGGTGACAGCCCCGATGCCGGCGGGACTGACGCTCCGGCCGCCTCCACCGCTACGGAAGGGAACGCAAGTGAGCCCCTCAGCCACTGCCCCGATCGTCAACTGGGACGCCCTGACGCCCGGTCCTCATCATCCTGGGCGCCGGTGTCCTGGGTGTCCTCGTGGGAGCCTTCATCGCCCGTCCCGCCCGTCTGGCCATCCAGTCCACGCTGAGACTACCCATGGCCATCCTGGCCTCGAGGTCTCCCTGTTCCTGCGCTGGGGCGAGTCCAGAGCCGCCAGGGGCCGCCGCCACAGCCGTGCCCCAGTTCCAGGCTCCCCAGGGTTTCCTGCCGGGCGCCCGCATGTCCGCAGGTCTGACCGAGACCCCTTCTCCATCGCCGCAGGGCATCCTCCTGGTCATCAGGCTGCTGGCCGTCCTGGTGATGGCCGACCGCACCTCCGTCGGTGGCAGGGCGCTTCGCGGCCCAGGCCGCCGACCGGCCCGGCAGCGCGGAGAGAGCGAGTCCCATCCTGGCCGGCTGGACCCGACCGAGATCTTCCCCTGACCCTGTTCTCACTGGGCGGCGTGATGCTCTTCGGGGCAGCGGTGACCTCATCACGCTGTTCGTCATCCTGGAGATGATCTCCCTGCCGCTGTACATCCTGGCGGCCACCGCCCGCCACCGCCGGCTCCCTCAGCCAGAGGCGGCGCTGAAAAGTACTCGTGCTGGGGGCCTTCGCCCTCCGCCTTCCTCCTCATGGGCTCGGCCCTGCTCTGCAGGGTGGCCGGCGCCGTCGATTCTAAGACCCTGGGCGAGGCCGTGAGCAGCGCGGCGGGGCGAGGACTGGCTCATCCTGGCCGGCCTCATGCTGGTGATCGTCGGCACTGCTGTTCCAGGTGGCGGCCGTGCCCTTCACGCCTGGAGCCCGGACGTCTGCAAAGTGCCCCACCCGGTCACCGGGTTCATGGCCGCCGGCGTCAAGGCCCGCCGCCTTCCCTGGCCCTGGTGCGCTTCTACTACCTGATCGCCGGCGCCATGGGCTGGGACCTGGCCCCCGCCCTGTGGGCAGTGGCGGCACTGACCATGCTCCTGGGCACCGTCGTCGGGGTGGTTCAGCGCGACGTCAAGCGCATGCTCGCCTGCTCGGCCATCGCCCGCCGGCTTCATGCTCATCGGGATCAGGGCCTACTCAAGGCAGCGATCTCCGCGCTCAGACTTCTACGCCTGACCTGCAGGGATCGCCACCGTGGGGGCGCTTCGGCATCGTCACCCTGGTGCGCTCCCACCGCGACAGCTCCGTGGGCGGAGGGACGGCGACCTGGATGCCTTCAGGGCCTGGGACGCCGCAGCCCCTGGGCGGCCGGTGCCATGACTGTCTTCCTGCTGTCCTTCGCCGGAGTGCCCCTGACGGCCCGGCTTCGCCAGCAGTTCCGGCTCTTCGCCACCGGCCTGAGCGGCAACGGGACGCCCTATCGTCATCCTCGCCGTCATCTGCTCGGCCGTGACCGCCTTCTTCTACGCAGGGCTCATCGTGTTCATGTTCTTCCATGAGCCCGACGGCGAGCGCTCCCGTGGTCGTGGGCAGCCGCGGCCCGATCATCCTGGCGGTCAGCGTTGCGGTGATAGCCATAATCAGGGTTGGGCATTTTGCCGCAGACCGCCTTCGACCTGTTCGACCAGACGGCTATGCTCCTTCCGTGATCGGATCACTGCCGCTGAGCGCCCCCGAGCTTGAGTCGCGCATCATCCCCGCCCTCCAGACCATTGAGGACCGCCTCATGGAGGTGGTCACCAGCGCCGACGAGACCATCAATCGCCGACCTCGCACTGGCCGAGGCCGGGGGCAAGCGCCTGCGTCCGGTCCACCAGCCTGCTGACCGCCCAGGCTCAGCGACCCGGCCCTGGCCACCGGTGAGAGATCCGCGACGCCGGGGTGGCCGTGGGTGACCCATCGCCACCCTCTATCCGACGACGTCACGGACGAGGCCCCGCTGCGCCGCGGCGCTCGAGTGCCCAGACCGTGTGGGGCAACTCCGCCGCCATCCTCACCGGCGACGTCCTCGTGGCCCGGGCCTCCCAGCTGATGGCGGCCCTCGGCCCGGAGGCCGTCATGGCCCACGCCAAGACCTTCGAGCGCCTGTGCATGGGTCAGCTCCACGAGACCCTGCCACGCCCGGCAGGGTACCGATCGATCGACCACTACATCCGGGTTCTGGCGGACAAGACCAGCTCACTCATCGCAGTGTCCGCGCGCTGCGGGGCGATGCTCACTGGTGCCGGGACGCACCGAGCAGATCGTGGAGGTTCGGCGGCGGATCGGCAGTAGCCTTCAGGCGGCCGACGACGTCATCGACCTCGCGAGCGACTCGGCCACCACCGGCGAGACCCGGCACCGACCTGCGCGAGTGGACACCATGCCGGTCCTCCTCCTGCGCAAGGCCCTGGCGGCCGGCGAGCTCGACGCCGCCGGCGAGAATATCCTCTCGCGCCTGTCGGCGGCGACCTGTCCGATGACGCCTTCCCTGTCCGACGTCGTCGCTCGCCTGCGCGAGCACCCGTCTGGCCCGTACCCGCGAGATGGCCATGGACTGGGCAGCTCAGGCAGTGGAGGGCCTGGAGGACTGGAGGCCGTCGCCTGACGGAACCGCAGCGCCTGGCCCAGAGCCGGCATTGAGGCGAGACCGCCATGGCGGCTGAGGCTGACGCCGGTGAGCGGGTGAGGCAGGTGCGTGCGGCTATGAGGACTTCGCCCGCATCCTCGTGGACGGGCCGCCTGAGCATCCAGCCTGGGGCGATGAGCTCACGCAACTACCCGTGACTCCCCATGGGTTCATGGGAGAGGCGATGGGAAGTGATGGGTGATTCCCCATCGCGGGTAGTGGATTGCGGTGCATAGGTTGCCACGTACATGTTCCCAATGCGTTGAAAGGTTCCCGAGATGCCGTCACTCCACGCCGATGTCTCCTGACGCTGCGCCCGGCTGACCCGACGTGGTGTCCTGCCCTGCCCGCCCTGGCCGGTGCGAGGGCTGTCCTATCAGGGATGCAGGATGCTCAAGAAGGCGGTTCCGCCACCTCTGGGAAGAGCTCGGGTGCCGCGTCCCCACGTGCCTGTTGCCACCGCGACTGGTCCACATGGTGGGGTCATGCTGGATGCGGGATGGAAGGGTGTGCCGCTTTCGGTTGAGGTGGGGCGGCCGTCGTCAGGACAATGCCGCAATCGTGCGTCTGGGCATCGTGGTGAGTTCAAAGGCCAGAAGTGTTCCGAAGGATCTGACTGTCAGTCAGACATTCGAGACCAAAGTAACTGGTCTTCGATGCGAGGCCTGAAAAATGCTGTCGATGGAGAAGGGCTGGTGTTCCCGGAGTGAGTACAAGGTGACGGGCTCACCGACTCCCCTGACGAAGGACAAGCCTGTGCGAACTGTTTCAGTCTTCATGGCGCCCGGAGACGGTGTGAAGACAGTTGAGTGTTCATGCCGCAGATGACAGTGGCGATCAGATTCCGGTTGTGGAAAGCTGGTGCTGTCGACTACTCGGTTGATGATGTCCTCGCCGAGGCGGAGGCTCGATGAGGCGGATCCAGCCCCTTTACGTGAATAGCGATTGTCTTCTGCTGACGGTTCGTCGGACACGAAGAATGAAAGTCGACAACGGTGACGGTGGATGAGGATGTCACCTTCGGGACGGCTCCGATCAGGCTCTCAGCCCGAGGCTGATGCCGTGCTGGCCAATAGTGGTGGCGCAGATCAGAAGTACCCCTCGGGTGGGGGCTCACGATCACGGGTCACACCGACGACGTGGCTGATGATGCGCTGAGCCAGGATCTGTCGGGCGGCGCGCCAAGGCGGTGTCGGACCGGCTCAAGAAGGCGGCGGACCTGTCCACATGGAAGGAGTCGGTCTCCGGGCGAGGGGTCCTCGCCGCGGGTAACAAACGACTCCCGATGAGGCACTGGGCGGGCCAGCGCCGCGTGGAGTCACGCTGACGCCGTCAGAAACCATCAGAGGCTGCAGCCGCTCCCCGTCCCGCAACGACTTCTGCGTCGTCGGGGTGGTCCCACCTGCCGGACCGGTGGTAAAGGTGCGCAAAAGGTGGATCGTGACCATCAATAATCAGACCGTCCACATGTCGATCGATAGCGTCACCCGCGTGGGAGAGTACCTCACGGGAACTCTCATGCTGACTGCATCGGAGAAGGTTTACGTCAACAACTGGGGTTCCTGATGCCGCCCGGACATTAGAGGCCTCATTCCTGGGCTGGTTGGATGATGGGTGTCTATAACCTCACGCTTCTTAGTGCTGGTCAGCGATATCTGGGGTCGATTGTTCGTATTCTGATGGGAGTTGGGTGATGCTTGCAATGATTTCGTGTTTGAGGATCCAGCCCGGTGAGCGACGTTTTTCCGGTTGTGTGGCCAGATACGGGGAGGAGCTCTGTCACATTGGATTTGCCCGCGGGCAGGGAGTCTGGAACGTGTTGCTGCCCGTCTCACCGGCTGTCAGTCCTCAGATGCTTGAGGAGGCTGTGGGTATGCCTGTCGTGAATTCTGCGTTGGTGTCTCGTCGCACGGTGCTGTCAGTTGCTGCTGCTGGTGCAGGGGCCGTCCTGTCGGGGTGCAGGGTGCTCCAGAAAGGCGGTTCCGCCACCTCTGGGGAAGAGACGGGTGCCGCGTCCCCCACGTGCTGTTGCCACCGCGACTGGTCCCACATGGTGGGGTGATGCTGGAGACTGAGGTGGAAGGGACCCGCTCTCTCGGTCGAGTGGGGCCTGCTGCAGTCAACAGCAAGTACGCTGTCGTGCGCTTGGTGTTCACAACGACCTCGGATGACAAGGTAAGCCTGTTTCAGCCATTCGGCTCCACGTATCGTCCGGGGACAATGGTTTGCGATCAGGATGCTCTCTTTAGATAAGGGCTGGTCTATCGTGAAGTGGATGAAGAAACACGTCATTTATATGATGATGTTGAAAAGAATAAGCCTCGGGAAGTATTTCCCAGTATTTCTTGCGCCGCCGAGGGTGTCGACGTCGTGGACCTTTCCTTCCCTTATGTGGGTGTCGCTACGGGCGTTCCGGTTTTGAAGGATACCGAGGCTGATTTCTCGGTGGATGATGTGCTGTCAAAGGCGAAAAGCGACGAGTCGGAAGCGGGGCCGTTCAAGATCGAGACGATGTCCCTGGCGGTGACGATTCTTCGGACTACAAGCAAGATGAGAAGTCGACGACGGTGACGGTGGCTGGGGATGTCACGTTTGCGACTGACTCCGATCAGGCTCTCGGCTCAGGCTGACAGTGTGCTGGCGACTGTGGTGGAGCAGATCAAAAGTATCCCTCTGGAGGGACGGCGATCACGGGCCATACCGATGATGTGGCCGATGACGCACTAACCAGGATCTGTCGGGCGGCGGGCCGAAGGCGGTGTCGGGCGTCTCAAAAGGCGACGGACTTGTCTGCGTGGAAGAGTCGGTCTCGGGCGAGGGAGTCCTCGCCGCGGGTTGCGAGTGACACTGATGAGCACCGACAGATCCAATCGTCGTGTGGAGATCACGCTGACGCCATCAAAAACCCGCCGAGGGCCGGCGCGGCACCGAGCGCGAGCGCGCTGCGTCGGCAACCTCGATGCCTAAGGCTACCGGTCCTGTGGGCAAAGGGGACCTGAGGGGTGTTGATGTGAAGATCGACGGTGAGACCGTGCGCATGGTGATCGACCATGTGGTTCGAGCCGGTGGCTACTTGGTTGGAACAGTGGTGGTCACTCTCAGCGAGAAAGGTCAGCATGCCGTTGCTCCTTCTCCTTGCCGCAAATATGATGGATATGCGTGGCCTCGGGTTTTTGGTGTGAGTGGTATAACTATCCTCAGCGGTGGGTTGAGATATCTCAGGCCGACTATCACGTATTCGATGGAAGTAGATATGCTTTAGCGAATGGCTTTGTGGACGATCTTGAGCCTGAGGGCATCCAGTCCCTCCGGTTGTGTGGCCGGATGTCGGTGGGAGCGGTGTCACGTTGATATGCCGGCAGGTGAATATCTTTATACGAAAGAGCGAGTCGTCGCTCGCCTCACGATATCCGGTCGTCAAGCGTGGTGGCTGAGTCACTAGAAGGGTGGGGCTTGGTCGATGAGGGTGCGAGAGTTGGAGGGTGTGAGCGGCTTTGGGGTGAGGGGTAGTCTCAAGGCTCCGGGTTTCTGGTCGGGTTGAGGGGCCGCAGGTCTCCAGGCAGGGGCTGGTGCTGCCGTTGGTGTTGGTGCCGAGGACCGGTGTGGTTGTGGGCCTGGTTGTCGAGTGCTCTGTCAAGGGCCGGTTGAGGCGGTTGAGGATGTCGTGGCCGATCTGTTGGCTCAGGTCGGCTGGTACGACGATGGCAGGTGTGTGTGGTGCTGGTGGGGGCCGGTCTTGCGGGGCAGGCGGGTGATGGTGCCGTTGGGGTGGCGCTGGTGAGACGCAGTCTTGTCGAGAGTGTGCCAGGACGGGATCCCGCTGGCCTGGTCTCGGGTGAGGGCCCATCCAGGGGTGTGCTTGAGGCGGTGGTGGGCCTCGCACAGGGTGGCGAGGTTGTCAGGCTGGTGGTCCCGCCTGGCTCCAGGCGGTGAGGGTGGTCGATGTCGCACCGGCGGGCGAGGGTCTGGCGGGTGGGGAAGACGCAGGCCCGGTCGCGGGCGCATGCCAGGTCAGCCAGACCGGCCGGGGACGGTACCTGGTGCGTCCCACGTCGTCACGACTCCGCTTGCTGGGTCGGTGACCAGGCGCCTCCAGGTCCCGCCGGCGGCCAGGGCTGCAGGCGAGTCAGGGCCGGCACCGCCACGCTGCGCGCTCCGATCACGCATCCGCGACCTCAGTCGGCGTGGCGGGCAACGAGACAGGAGGCTGGAACAGCGGGCTGGGCGTTGGGAGCAGCAGAGCACGACGCGGCGGGCGAGTCGTGAGCAGCAGAGCGCAGGCGGCGGGCTGGAAGGCGGGAGTGGCCGGGGTGGGTTCGGGCAGACTCCTCCCACTGGAACCGGGCAGACTCCTCCCGCTGGAACCGGGCAGACTCTCCCGCTGGAACGAGGCAGACTCCTCCCGCTGGAACCGGGCAGACTCCTCCCGTCAGCGGTGGGCGGGCTCTGCTGCTGGTGGTGGGCAGACTTCTCCTGCTGTCCCGGGGTGCTGCACCGTTGAGAGGATCGGTCGTGACGGTGGGGTTCTGGTCTGGGAGAGGCTCTGCCCGGACTTTTCGGGTGGCAGGGGCGCCTCAGGCACTCCCACTGCCCCTGGGGTCACCTCTGCCGGTGGCGTCTTCTGGCTGAGCCAGGCCACCTGGGTCAGTGAGGGCTGTTCAGGGGGACGGTGACCTGGACGTCGATGTGGATGCCCTCTGGGAGGGAGGTGTCCGGTGCCTGAGGGGTCCAACACAGGGCTGGCGGATCACCAGAGGCTCAAGGCCCCAGGAGGCCTTCCAGGGCACCCTGTCAGGCAGCAGACGCGAGGAGGCAGAACGCCTGGGAGGGAAGAACGAGGCAGGCACTGAACCCAGGCTCACTCACACCGCCAAAAGTCTCCAGTGCTGCTGCCAGGACCGCCACCACCGCCAGTGCCGCCACTGGTGTCGTCGTCGAGGAGCTTGTGTGGGTCTGTGGTGGGCGGTCTGCTGGCTGGTGCGTAGTGTGGACAGGGTCATGGCGGTGATGGCGTCGCGCGCAGGCTGGCGGGGTGCGCTGCTCACCGGCTGCCCTGGCTGATGCGGCGATCGCGTCAGGGTCGCGTCCAGCAGCAGGGCGTCCATGGTGGGCAGCAGCCAGGCGGACCTGGGACATGCCTTCACCGGCAGGCTTTGGGCGCGTCACGCACGACGCTCCTGGTTGGCTCGGACACGCTCGGCGTGGCCGGTGGGAGTCTGTCCCATTAGGGGCCCGTTCAATGTCGCGTCCTACCTGGGACACGCTGCGCCTGGGCGCCTGGGGCAGGACCCGCTCCTGGACGGCCCGGTGCCACCGGGGCGGCACGCCCTCCGGCGGCGAGTCACTGAGGACGCCTTGGCTGCGTCCAGCACCCGCACCCGCTCCCATGACCTCAGTGGGGTTAAAGCCCATGTCCATCAGGGCGCTGCCGTGGTCCGATCTGCCCGGCCCGGCTCCGGGATACCCCCAGGCGGGCCGACAGCAGGCAGGTGGTGATGAACCGCCGCTCCTCGAACCCCACCACCGGTGAGACCGCACCGTCTGGGCCCCACTGGCGGATGGCCCGACAGGCTACCACAGGCGGTCAGGCACGCCGCCGCCAGAGACTCACCCCACGCGGCCCAGGCCGCCAGGCGGTGGCAGGCCGCGGCCAGGCTCCCCAGACGTGCTCCCAGGCCAAAGCAGCCCAGTAGCACCGAGCCTCCTCAGAGGCGACCCTGTAATCCCATCAGCAGCCACCAGCGTCGCGTCAGCGTCCGAATCGCCTGCGAGACAAGCCCTCACCATCAGCACTGCCGGCTCTCAGCGTCAGGAAATCTCACCACCGACGCCGACGCCACCGCCATCGCCGTCGTCGTTGGGGTCCTGGGCGGCCGCAGCAGGCGGGCCAGCAGCCCCTCGACCACCAGCGGCGCTCCACCGCCCGGCCAGGACTAACAGACCCACCACGTCACTCGAGTGCGGGTCACGGCCCCCGCCGACGCGTCCCCCGGCGAGTGCGCGCTCAACGTCAGCCGCACCACCGAGCCGGGACACGAGGCTACACGCCTTCGAACATATGTGCAGTATGTCGAATCTCCGCCACCCGCACGGCGAAACGCATCAGAATCACCGGCACTGACGAAAAGCCAGGGACCTTGCCCCTCGCGGTCAGGTACACGGAGGTGGGTGGGGCGGTCCTCATGCCTGCACACCGAATCCGGACCTGCCTCGAACCCTCTCCCGCCTCCTGTGCCCGCGTCGCTCTCCCGCCTCCCCGAGTGGACCGTTCGAACAGCCTCCTCGCACCCCACCTTCAGGACCAACCTCTCCTCCACCTCCCGACGTGACGCGGCTCAAAGCCGCGTTGTTGCCCACCTGAGGGCCCTGCCTTCCTCCATCAGACTGTGGCGCGGTGCCGCCGTCATCGCCCCGGACCGGAGCAACCCGGTTCTCCGGCAGTGGGAACGCGGGTGCCACGTCCCGTCCTGAACACGGAACGAAGAACAGTGAACACGTCCTCTCAATGTCGCCGTCATCGGAGCAGGCCCGCAAAGTCATCACGCCTCGGACATCCTCTCGAAGTCGGGCATGGAGGGTCTGTATCGACCTGTTCAGGCGGCTTCTGCGCCTACGGGCTGGTGCGCTACAGCGTCGCCTCCGACCACCGCGCATCAAGCAGATCATCGTGGCCTCTACAAGATCACTCGCGCGAGGGACATCGGCTCATCGGCAACGTCGAGGTCGGCCGTGACATCTCGGTGGCCGAGAACCGAGAGCACTATGACGCCATCATCTTCTCACTGGGCCGACACCGACGCCCCCTCGACATTTCCAGCGTCGACGCTAGGTGCTACGGCGGCGCCGACCGTCTCGTGGTACGACGGTCACCCGACCACCGCGTACCTGGGACCTGGTGCCAAGGAGGTCGCCGTCATCGGCGTCGGCAACGTCGACTGGACGTCGCCCGCGTCCTGGCCAAACGCCGACGACCTCGCGACCACCGGATCCGCGAGACGTGGCCGCCACGCTCCAGCGGTCCCCGAGTGCACCCGACGTGCGTCTTCGGTCGCCGCGGTCCGGCTCAGGTGAAGTTCGCCGCTGGAGCTGCGCGAGACTCGGCAAGCGAGACCGACGTCGACGTCTCGTCGACGAGGAGGACTTCCGGTACGACGGGGCTCGCAGGCAGCCTGGCCTCCTCCAACCCACGCGCCAGGTCGTCAAGGCCCATGAAGTGTCGCGATGCGGGAGCCGAGGACCTCGCCGCCTCCACCGCATCGTCACCTCTTCTCGGCGCCCGGGTCCTCACCGACGACGACGGCCACGTCGTCGGCCTGCCTCGAGCGCACCCGCCTGACCGGCGACGGCAGCGTCACCGGCACCGGCGAAATACCGCGACTGGCCCGTCAGGCCGTCTACCGCGCTGTCGGATATGCGCTCACAGCGCCATCGAGCCTGCCCTTCGACGCCCGAGCGGCACGTCGTCCCCAACGGGCGGCCGCGTCCCTCGGCGGACGGCAAAGCCCTCTGACCGTCTACGCCACCGGCTGGATCCGTCGCGGCCCCGTCAGAAACCTCATCGGCTCCACCAAGTCCGACACAGAGACCATCACCATACCTCGTGGCCGACGCCAGCGCCGACTGCTACGCGGAGACCAGCGACGAGGCCGGGTCAGTCACGACGCATCATCGCCCTGCTGGAGTCCCGCGGCATCCCCTTCACCGCTGGGAGGGCTGGGGCGCTGGACGCCTGAGCGCGAGCTCGGTGAGGGGGACACGGTGAGGTCGTCGTCACCGGAGAGGGCCTCAAAGCCGCGACGCTCGTCAAGGTCGTCTCCCGCGATGCCATGACCGCGATCTCCCGCTCCACCGAGGTTCGAGGACCTCATCAACCCAGCCGGACGGGTCGCGTCCCCGAGCGCATCGCCCGCCGCCGACTGGCCGAAAGCACGGTCTACGGCTCAAGCCCAGCCGACATCGCATCACCCGTCCGGCACCGGTCCCCGCGGCCGGACGGGACGTCGTCCTCGACACGGAGGAAGAAGTCGATGAGACCCGCCGCATCCGCTCGCCGGCGGAACCAGCCCGCTGGGCGCGTGACCTCTACCTGCGTGCCTTCCCCGAGGATGAGCGCATTCCTGGGCGCTCATCCACGTGCTCAACCTGCGCCGCGGCATCGACCTCGTCGCCTGGTGGGACCAGCCCGCCGGACCGACCCGTGCGGCCGCCCGGATCCTGTCGCCTGACCTGGACGCGTGCGTCGCCCAGCTCCCGCCTGCTCTTTCCTCTTCTACCCTCGCCGTCGACGAGCGCCGCCCGCGGCGTGGCGTGGGCACCCCTGCCCTGGCCGAGATCAAGCGCCGTCACCCCGGCTGCACCATCGTCTGGACATCAGGCCCGTCATCGCCGGGCCGACAACGCCGAACAGCGACGCCATCGGTTCTCCTTCTACGAGCGCTCCGGCCCGCGACACCGGTCGCGGTCCAGGACTCGACGAGAGTACTGGACCCTCGCGCGTGAGGCGCCGACCACCTGTCGATCCGACGACTTCCCGCGATGCCCTGGCGCCTGGATTGCAGCCTCATCACCGCGCAGTGGTCGGCGCCCAGCAGACGCCGGTCGAACACAGAGTTCATCCATAGTCTCCACCGCGGCAGGACTCTACCCCTACAACGGTCTCAAGACCGCCGTCCTCCTGGGCGGCATGTGAGACCTGCTTCTCCTGCTCGCTACGTGCTGGCCAGGGGACCGGCTCCTCATCTGGCTGGTCATCGCGCCGGTCATCGAGCCTGGTGCAGACCGCCCTCAGCTTATGGAACTCCGACAAGATCGCCGTGCGCTCCGCAGGCGCCATCACGAGGTCCACCGGGCCCAGCAGCCCCAGATGTACCGCCATCGTGCGTGAAACTCTCCGCCGCTCGGCAGCCCATGCCGCGCGCTCTACGTGGCACGATGGCTAACGCATTCGCCACCGGCACGCAGCCCTCGCACGCCGCCGTGTGCTGCACGAGGGCATTCTCCAGGCTCCTCAACGAGCGTGAGTGCGCGGCGTCTGTTGACGGACTCCCGTCTAGCCGCGACATCTCTCACCTCCTCCGGTGGCCGCAGGGCATCGCGCCGTCATCTCCTCCATGGTCACCATGGCGCCATGTAGTTCGGCGGCGGCAACCGGCGCGACCGGGACAGGGCAGCAACATCATCGCCGTCCTGCTGCTCTCCCTCCTGGCGCGGCGCCGCCATCTGCAGTTCGCCATCTCCCGGACCCGCGAGTACGACGCCGACCACGACGGCGCCGAGGCTCACCGGGACCCGCTCGCCCTGCCAGCGCGCTCTCGGCAAGCTCGAGTCAGAATCTCGCGCGCGTGCCCATGGGGCGGGACCCGCGCCTCGAACGGTCTCCTCCATGATGATCCTTAGCCTTCGGGAGCCTGCGCAACCTCTTCGCCACCCACCCGCCCATGGACAAGCGCATCGCCCGCCTCGAGCAGATGGCCGGGTACTGACGGATGTCCTGACCGTCGTCGGCGGGCTGCCGGCGGTCGGTGAGACCGCTGTGTGCCGGGAGATCCTGCGCCTGCGCGCCGGGTCGCAGGCGGACCACCGACCTGGCTGCGCATCGACTCCATCGAGCAGGCTCTGCCGGGACAGCGGTGAGATGCTCCCCGGCATGCCCGCAGGCGCCAGATACTACGTGGCCGCCGCTGTGGCCCGGGACGTCCTGGACTCGGGCGGGGACGTCCTGGTCCGAAGTCGTCAACCCGCTGCCCTCACCCGCCGCCTGTGGGAGAAGCGGCCTCAGACCTGGGCGCCCGGTTTTCTCGCCGTCGAAGCTCACTCTGCTCCGATGAGAGCCGAGCATCGGCGCCGCGCCCAGCAGCAGGTGAGGCGATATCAAGGGACTTGAGGCGCCGGGTGGCGGAGATCACGCACCGTGATTACGTCCCTTGGCGGGAGACCGACCTTCGCCCTCGACACCGCCCGGCTCACCGTCACCGAGGCCGCCCGGGCCATCGTCGACCTCGGCCTCGCGGATGGAACCCGATGACGGTGGACGGGGAGTGGACACTCCACCTCCCACCGGAACCGACGACGCATCGCCCACGCATCAGGGCTGCCGTCGACGCCGAGCGGAGTGCGCGGCGTGACGACCCGGACCAGTCGAGCGGCTGGGGACCGGTGAGAAACTACACCGCCTGGCGAGTCGGCTCCGGGGAGCAGGCCAGGTCCTGCACCGTCCGACGCCACCCTGCAGCCTGCCCCCGCTCCGTGCAGGCCGAGTTCGAGGGTCCTCAGACGCGTCCCACCGGTGGGAACCAGCGCCGTCGCCCTGGAGACCGGCGGCGACAACCCGCTCGGCACCCCCTACATGGTGACCACCCACGTCCCACGGTCGGGCCCTGCGCACCGCCGACTGGAACCCGCGGTCCGCCGCCCTCGCCCACCAGATCGCCCGCCTGCACGGGCACTCTCGCCACCGCCACCGCGCCGTCGGCCGCCTTCGTGCCCTGGCGCCGACGAACAGGGGAGGATCTGGTGACCTGGTGGGAAGCACCATCCGGAGACCCTCACCGAGCGCGTCCGCCCGCTCCTGCCGCCTGGCGCCGTGAGACACGACCCGCCTCGCCCCGGCGCTTCGAGGCGGTCCACCGACTCATCACGGCGACGCCAGTCGCCTAACGTCATCCCTCGGCCCCGACGGCCTGCCGCGGCTCATCGACTTCAGTGGTCCGGGCCCGGCGACACCGCGCAAGGACCTGGCCTCGTCGGGGCCGGGTGACCCGAGTGGGCCCTGGTACCTGCCATGACACCCGACGACGTCACCGCCTTCGTCACTGAGTACGCGCGGTACCCGCAGCGCTCGCGAGCTCGCGCAGGACACCGGTGCCACCGACCCGCAACGGCTGCTGGAACGCCGCGGGCCTACGAGCTCCTCGACCGCCTGGGCAACCTCTGTGCCTGCCTCAGCCGCCCAGCGAGAGCCCCGCTGCGGCAGATGGGCCGACGGCTCGCCCACAGCCTGACCGCCCGACTCGGTGGCTGAGCCGCCCCGCTTCAAGGCGGTGTCAGGCTAGCCTACCGTGGCTCCGCCAGGTGGCAGGATTGAGCGTGATTCCGGCCCTGGGAGGATATGAGGCATGAACCGATCAGCATGGGCCGCGCGCTACCGCCAGGCGGCGAGGGACTTTCGCCTTCCTCCTCCTCAGCGGGCCACTGAGCCTGCTCGCCTTCTACCTGGTTGTGCCGCTGACCGCCCTCGGTGTAGGTCACGCCACCATCATCTGGGTGGGACTGCTGGTGCTCATCATCGACCTGAGCATCGCCGGGGCTTCGCCAGCATCGCCCGCCTCGCCGTGGCGCGCGCGTTGACAGGCGCGAGCCGGTACCAGCGGCTACCTCGAGCCCGGTAGGGAGCCTCTCGCATCGTCAGCTCTTCCGGCGCCTGCGCGACCCCCAGCGCTGGATGGATCTGCTGTGGGCCGTCATCTACTTCCCGGTCTCCCTCATCACCTGGATCATCAGTGTTGTGTGGCTGGCCCTGGCCGTGGCAGATCTCGCTCCCCATCGCTGACATCATTCTTGACCTGGTCCTCGAGTCCGGCCGTGGGGCAGCGTCGGGACTGAGCTCATCTTCTGGGCCTGCAGCCGGAGGCGTTCTGGGACATCAGTTCAACCTCACCTGCGGCATCGTGCTTCTCCCTGGCCGCCCCCACCGCCGTCCTGCGGGAGCCCTGGCCGCCATGCAGACGGGTCTCACGCGAGCCATGCTCTCCTGGCGCAGCGAGGGTCAGCCGCCTCCAGACCTCCCGGGCCGCCGTTCCAGCGCGCCGAGGCCGACACTCGCCGCCGCCTGGAGCGAGACATCGACGACGGCAGCAGCGCCTCGTGCGCCTGCGCATGGACCTGGCCCGTGCTCACCGGCAGGCCGAGAAGGGACCCGGCGGCCGCGTCGGCCATCATCCGAGGAGCCAGCTGGAGCAGGCCCAGCAGCCCTCGACAGGCGCGTCCGATACTCCCGCAACATCGCCCTACCGGTCCTCATCGACCGGGGCCTGGCAACCGCCATCACCGAGGCACTACCCGCTCCTCCGTCCCGTCACCGTCAGCACCGAGTCGCCGGACCTGCCGACCACGTCTCCCAGGCCGCCTGCTGCTCGTGGTCGGTGAGGCGCCTGGCCAGCCTCGCAAGCACTCCAGGGGCCACAGCGCGCCGGCGTCGATGCCCGCGTCGCCGGCAGCGCCCTGCTCGTGGGATCGGTCGACAGCGGCATCGGAGGGCCTCGACCGCCAAAGGGACGCGGCCTGGCCGGCCTGGTCCGAGCGCCTCCAATGGCGTCGACAGTAGACTCACCATCACGTCCCCGACCGGCGGACCGACCACACTGGAGGCGAGAATCCCGTGCGCGTTCTGATCGCTGACGACTCCGTCCTCCTGCGCGAGGGACTGGCACTCATCCTGGCCGACGGCGGCCACGAGGTCGTCGCGGGAGTGGGGACGGTGAGGCCCTCGTGAGCGAGGCCCTGCGGCTGCGGCCGACGTCGTCGTCGCCGACATCCGCGCCGCCCTCCCACCGACGAGGACTGCGGGCCACCACCCGCATCCGCGCCCGAGTGGCGGGTGCACCCATCCTGCTGCTGAGCCAGTACGTCGTCGCCGGCTACCTGCCCGAGGCTCCTGGCCGACGGCGGCGGCGCCCTGGGCTACCTCCTCAAGGACCGGGTCGGCGACATCGACGCCTTCCTCGGCGCGGTCGAGCGGGTGGCGCGCGGCGAGCGCGTCCTGGACCCCGACGTCGTCTCCCAGGTCCTCCAGCGAGGCCGGCGCGACGACCCGCTCACCAGGCTCACTCCCCGTGAGCGGGGAGGTCCCTGCGCCCTCATGGCCGAGGCCCACCAATGCCGGCATCGCCAAGATCATGGTGGTCACCGAGGGGCGGTGGAGAAGCACACCCAGCGGATCTTCGCCAGAACTCGGCCTGCTGCCCGACGCCGCCGTCACACCGCCGCGTCAGGCCGTCTGACGCTGCTGTCGGCCTGGTCGCCGGGGCGGCTGACACCGTTCAGCGGTGGTTGACGAACTGGAGGGCGGCGTCGACGTCGAGTTCTTCAGCAGGGCGATCACCGTCTGGAGGTCGTCGCGCGGGACTTGGAGGTCACGCGCACCTCGTCTTGGATCGTAGCCTTGACGCTCTTGGGGCCCTCGTCACGGATCGCCTTGGTGATCTTCTTGGCCACCTCCTGGGTGAGTCCCTCGCGCAGCAGGGCAGGCCAGGCGATGAATCTTGCCCGAGGGGCGCGGCTCCTTGTCCCCCAGATCCAGGGCGGGGAGACACCGCGGCGGAAGAGCTGGACTCGGGACGTCCAGGATCGCCAGGACCCGCTCGGCCGTATCGGCCTCAGGGTGATGGTGTCGCCCGACAGGCTCACGAGGCGTCAACGCCGCGGAAGTCGTGGCGCTGGGAGGATCTCCTTGGCGCACTGGTTGACGGCGTTGTCCACCTCCTGACGGTCGAGGCGGGAACGACGTCGAAGGAGGTCATTGGCCGATAGCGGCGAGTCACTTTCCGGGAGTGGGGACTGGTCGTCGCCCCGGTCTAGGTGGGTTGTTCTGTGAGGAGCCCTGCAGGGGCGATTGGCGTTTCGCGCCGCTGCTGCTGATAACCACGGCATAGCGATGACCGAGGTCGGGCGCGGGCAAAACTGACCGAGCGGCAGCAATACGTGAAA